>SDBT01008748.1_pt1 | contig 16500 bp, 35 predicted proteins | sample 2277101 | NCBI WGS metagenome assembly SDBT01 (sample SAMN10404973, study PRJNA504765) | marine sediment metagenome | isolation source: marine sediment core GS10_PC15, 103 cmbsf | place: Arctic Ocean: Southern Knipovich Ridge | collected 2010 | reverse complement strand
AATAGCCCTCTTGTTCCTCGTGCTGGTCATAACCGGTGCCTTCGTCCTAACCTCTCCGGCTCTATCGGTCGCTCCAGGGGCGGCCTTCAGCCTGAGCGGATTCGTCAACTCCCTGATGGGAGTAAGCATGGCGTTGGCTGATCCAGTAGGTGGAGGCGCATCAGGCGGATGCAAGTAGGGACATTGAAAACCTTATAAATTCCCCCCTTTTTTATGATATGCTATGTCGGAGTCTACCTTAGATTACATTGATGTAAAGATTCGAACGGCATTATCTACGCTTGATAAAATTGATGAGTTAGATGTTAAAATTCTTGAAGGATTGTCCTTTCTGGGTCCCAGAAATTTAGCTATTTTAGCGGAACATCTCGGTATGCCTGTTACAACTTTGCGATATAGAGTTTGTCGAATGCTTGATGATTCAATTTTATTTCTACACCTGAATCCTTACCATACCAATATGGGATTGAGGAAGGCAGTTATATTTGTGGAAGCTTTTCTCGGATTCGAGGATTTGCTGTTAGATTGTTTGAGGATTAATGATTATTGGTTGTATCTTTGCAGGATATATGGTCCTTATGAAGGGTGGGGCGGGATCTGGACTGTACCGAATGATAATGTCGAGGATTTCAAACTTTTCCTCAAGAGTCTAGTAGATTTGGGTGTTGCTAAGAATGTTGAGATCAACTGGACTACATGCCATGAGGGAATTCCCGTTAAGAGCCGATGGTTCAACGTTGAAGAGAATAGTTGGGTTTTCAACTGGAATGAATGGATAACGGAAGTAGAGAACATCGAGGGAGAATTGCCCTGGACTGTAAAGGATCCCGAGGCCTGGCCTATACGGGTCGATTATACTGATCTGCTCATCATCAAAGAACTGGAGATAAATGGAAGGGCAACCATGACAAATATTTCGAAGAACATCGGGGTACCATTGGAGACGGTGAAATATCATTTCAGGGAACACGTCTCAAAAAGAGATCTCATAGAGGGATATCAGATAGATATCATAAGATTTCCACCCCTATCCTCTGAATTGCTCTTCTTCAAGTTCGATTTTGACTCTCAAGAGAAGTTTAAAAAGTTCGCATTATCACTTCATGATAAACCGTTTCCCGTCCACATCGGCAAAATAGTCGGGGAGAATATGCTGGAAAGCCATATCTATCTTCCCAAAAAGGAGTTTAGAAAATTCATAAAAGCCCTATCAACACTCATAAGAAAAGGGCTACTGAAATCTTACAAGTATTGGATCCAGGACATGTTCACTCAATGGAGGGAAACGATACCATACGAACACTTCGAGAATGGCGGCTGGAAATATGACATTGAAGTACAACTGGAAGAGATGGCAAACATCGTCAAGAAAAATGGTTTTTAACGATTAGTTTTTAATCGGGGGATGAACACCATAGAATGGTGGGGAGGGCTAAGGGCCTAATGGAGACCGTGGGATCCTGGATATCGGGGAAATCGTTGCAGGGAGAGGGGTTTTACTTGCCCTTTTCAAAGGTCGGCCAGGCGGCTTCCTGCTCCCGGGTTTTTCTCCCCTTGCTCCAGGGCTGGCAACACTCCCCATAATTTTTAAGCGTTGATGAGCCCCATTAAATGGTAGTAGAAAAGGATTGAAATTATTTTGGAGATGTATGATTTATGTCCAGCGTTTCGGATAAACTGGTTTTAGGGAATAAAATAACTGTTCGGGTCATGGCCGGGAGAGCGGACCAGGTCATAAGCCGACTGCCAACCGGACTCGTAGTGTTATTCGACCAGAACAGCCCATATTTCGATTTGCTTACTCCAGGTCAGGAGGTCGAGTGTCACATAATCTACATCCAGGAAAACTATGTTATCGTGAGTCCTATAAGTGAACCCGTGGAGATTGAAGTTGTCCATATTCCAGGAGTCGCCGTGGATGATGTCATAGAGGACCTTGAGGAACTGATAGAAAACGTATCTGGAAACGCAAAGGTAATTCCAACGGCGCTCCTGAGGATTATTCGGCTTCAGCAGTTGCAGTTAAAGATTCTTCTGGGAGAAGCTTAACTGGTGTATTATCAATCCATAATCTTTAAGCGGTTATTCTCTCCATTTAGCGGTGATGTATGATGGATCACATATGGATTAAGCACTCTACCGGGGAAATCGAAGATCCAAATCTGGCATGTATAGAACGATGCAGATGCGGAAGCCTCCGATTAACAAAAAAGGACGGTACGCACAGTTATTTCAAGCCCGATTGGGCTAGCCCTCTGGAGCCTCCCTGCGCGTACAAAGTTCCCCTCACTCATAACATTTAAGCGGCTATGAACCCCATTCTATGGGGATGCAATTGGGATCTCAGACACAGGAAAAGATTATAGATAACGTCCTGATCAGCCTGAAAGGTTTCACCCAGAGCGAGATCAAGGACATCGTAGGCTACATGAGATCCGTCGAAGCATTCAGACCTTCACGATTTATCTTTGTTAAACTCGAAGACCCTGACATGAGCCTGGAGGAAGCAAGGATCCTGGTCAAGGAGCTATGGCCGGAGCCGGAGGGTCCCCCCTTCACAGCGACATTCAAAAGAGAGAAGGCGGAAGAATGAAGGACCCCGTCTATCCCGAGGACTTTCAGGGATGGAAACCATTGTACCCAATACATAACAACAAATTCCTCATTATAGAATCCCCGGATGGGACCCAGGAGGCGTGCATTCACCTGGCGGATAACGAAGTTGTGGGTATCAAGGACAAAGAGACCGGAGCGGATCTCTACGATGGGAATAAGGTTCTGGCTGAGAAATTGGGTTTGAATTGGTTATACAAAGCATGGAAAGCTGTGGAAAGAAATGGATGAAGAGGGACCCAAGGTGGTCATATTTGTGGGTAGGACTGCGGGAGGGTTCATTAAATTCCTTAAGGAAAACAACCTGAATCCTATTGAACCCGACCTACTAGCTGATTATGTCAGAAAGGCCATCATAAACTTCGAGAAAAAAGATATAGAGGCATCCAACCGCTTAATCAACGAGATCTGGGACATCGTAGGCGTCAAAGACCCTGAATTGGTCGTGAAAGTAACTCGACAGTTCGGAAAACTCTGTGACATGTATAAAACTCTCTTCCAACATCTCACCGGAGAAGAGAACTTATCCGAGGATCTGGAAAGAGATGTCTGAGAAGGAATCTTTCTATGTGGCCCTGAAGGCCAAGGAGATGCCGATCCCCTCCATACCAAGCGTTAAACTGATGTGTACGGGTGGATGCGGGGAAGAGGTCTGGGTGGATAAGAACTTGGAAAGACTCTGGTCCAAGGTGCCAGTTTTATGTTTAGAGTGTGCCCTGATGAAATTCGATGTTGATGATAATTTCGTTGTTGCGCCTGAGACTATTGATAGTTTGATGGGGTTTTTTATTAGTAGAATAAAGTCCCGCGATGAGTAAAAGTGTCTTTGCTTGTCGCGCGCGCGACGATTAACGCGCATCAACCCTGTTTTAATCCAAGTAATATACCGCCAGCGAAGCCGGTACCGAAAGGCACGTTGGCGAATATGGCAACGATAAACCCCTGTGCTTCACCGGCTTCCCCAATTAGGCTGGAAGCCAAATCATTCATGGCTGTATAGTCTATAGCGATGACTCCTTTGTATGCGAGATATTGTAGTCCGATGAAGACTAATCCTAGGAAGACAGCGATTATTTTCGCGACTTTCTTCATGGCGTAACCCACACAAAAGCCTGAGACCCCACCTATTCCTAGTTGAGTGGCTAGGGGAGTTATCAATTCTAGTGTATCCAAACTATTTCACCTCACAAATAATCTCAAATTTAACTCGGTGAACGGACAATTTTCTCGGACCCATCCACATTGTCCGAGACTGTTGCAATTCTCCATATACCATCTCTGCCAGCCCCAGGAGAAACCTTTGGGAAACTCAACCTGGTGAATCTTCTTCAACTGGAGATAATCTTTGTATAGTCGTTTATCCAAGTCGCCCATTCACCTTCCCTTTAAATCTTAATCGCATGCCAGTATAAGTTTTAAACGGTGAGGCGCTCCAATAAATGGTGAGAGAAAATGGAAGCTAATAAAGGGAAAAAGAGAAGACGCTTCTACCTACCCTTCATAGAATCCCCCATTCCACTTTTCGATATGACCTGCTGGGAATGCGGTAACATGATTAAATTCGGGAAAGACGAGCGAGGATATTACCTTGAGGAGGCGGATAAGATTACTTTCGATCCTCCCCTGGAAGGCACTGCACGCTTGGTGTATAAACAAAAGGAAGATGAGAGATCCCGTCATCTTTAAGCGGGTATGCATCCCCCACGCGCGAACGTTGGAGTAGAGAATGGCTAAAAAGAAAAGATGTCCCAATTGCGGAAGCAAAAAAGTGAGAAAAGCATGTAGGGAATGGAGATGCGCTACCTGTGGAAAAACATGGTCAGGCAAAACCAAGAGACCCCGTTCTAGAAAGGAAAAGACAAGATTCAGTTAACGATGAGAGTGATATGATTCATGGCTTCACCTAGCAACGGAATAATGACGCTCCTCATGATCGTACTAGGCATAGGATTCATTCTCGCAGTAATGATTCTGAACGACATCCTCACATACCGGGACCTCCAGAAACGGTTAAGAGAGGAGCAGCGTAAACGGGAAGAGACAGGAAGCAGGTAAGCGCGCGCGTTCTCGTAAAATTCAAGCGGTGATGCACGCGATTATGTGCTTAGATTGATCAGATTTACCCCTATGAACAGGGGCAGAGCGATTGCTGAGGGATTTTCTATTTCATAATCTCCTATTATCACTCGTCTATGTTTGGGATTGATCCAGTTCCCCAGGCTCCACCAGGGAGGCAATACGATAAAGGTGGGTCCTACGCGCATCATGTCCTTCAGAACTTGGTTTAGGTTATCTACGTGTTCGAGGACGTGGCTTGCATATACTACTCCGGAGTTGTCGGGTAGGGGGATCCTTCCCCCTAGGGTTATTAGTTCAAAGTTGGGGGCGTCTCTTGGCTCAATATCAAGGTTCAGGTCGCTTTGGGAAATGAAGGGTTCTGTTTCCCCGCAGCCATAATTTATGAGGGGGCGGTTTAGTTTCTGGGCTGTTTTTTTCGCTTCGTTGAATGTGGTTTGGCGGTTATAGTTTCCATATAGGCCTGCTAGGAGGAAGTTTAGTAGTTGGGCTGATATGAGGGTTTTATTGACCAAGGGAGTCGTGTAAATTATTGTGTTTGTCTTTAAAACAAGTTCTCAACTGCACATCCATAAATCTTAAACGGTGATGAATGCCATCCTAAGGTGGAGACTTGCAAATGAATGTATTTGATACAACCAAGGATGACCTTGAAACCGTGATGAGGGACTACCAGGCACTGGCACTAAAGTTCCTGTGGGAGAAGGGCGAGAAGGGCACAATCAGCAAAAACGTCTGGGTGCGCGTCAACGAGATCCTGATTGAGAAGGGGGAGTCCATCTCCCGAGCCTCGATAATCAACTTCCTCAACAACATGGTGGATAAGGATGTACTCACATTCACTGAGGAATCGGGAAAGGGCGGATACCACAGGGTATACTTCCCCGCCTTCGACGAAGAGAGCTTCAAGCGCCACATAGCCGATACAGTGATATCCAAGCTCCTTGAGATTTGGCCGGAGGAAGCCAGGGCGGTCATCTTGGAAAAGTTTTCTTAAATTGAAGCACTTTCTTTTTTCACGCAAGTTTTAAGCGGTGATGCGCCCCGGGAATCCGTGCTAATATCTGCGTTTTCTTCTCGTTCTATATTTTTTAGGTCCCTCTTCAAAAACAGGCGTATCATCGCAGTATTTCACCTGAACGTCTGCCCTTCCGCGTCCGCTTCTGGAAACCTCAATGACTTCTCCCAGTTCATTAGTGGGAACTATAGATGTCTTGCCGACCCTGTCGGAGAAAGGGTCGCCCCATCGGACTGTTGAGTATTTTAGCCCTGGACCGAACATTTCGACGATTTCGCCTATTTTATATCGTCCCTTTCTTTTGACGGTCATTCCTAGATCGAGTTTCCCTGTTCTGCATTGTTTTGGGGCCATCTTGGTTAAAGTTTATCTTGAGTGATAAAAAGTTCTCGCATGGGTAAGTTTTAAGTGGTGATGCGCCCTCTTCATAAAATCTAAAAATCATACATATACAAGAGATACTTGCAGGATGGGGGGAGTTATCAGCCCCTGAAAAGGGGGCCTGCATCGAGAGGTACGGGGCCACCCCCTCCTCAACTCGCACGCACGTTAAATGGCTAAAAGCATATTCTATATTATGTATAAAGGATGGTCAAGATGGAGAGTCTCAAAGCGAGGTTCAATCGAATAAACACCGAATTCTACAGCAACGCGATCACACACAAGGAATTCGAGAAACAGATGAATAAACTACACGAGGATTACGAGAAGCTATGCGAACTCAATAGGCTCGAATTTAATCCAGAAGATCTCTCCAAGATGACCCCGGGCACCAAGAAGGTCATGGTTGAAAAGCTGGGAAAGAAAATCGAGGAAGTGCTCGATAACCCCAAGGAATAAAGGATCTCCCTTCTCAGGCGCAAACGGTCATGCGCTCCCTCCAATTAATTTAAATGGGGGTTATCCCCACTCTGTGGTGAAATGGACGCGCTCGCTTCCCCACCTCCAAGATCTAGAATGGTTACCGATGAAGCCCAGCTGAATAGTGTCACCAATGTACAAATTATCATGACTCGTTTAGAATGGTTTGAAATATATATTGCCCTAGCTGGAAAATATGATCGGTTAGAAGACAGAACTAGAACCCATGAGGATTATATGGAGTGGTTTAATTTCCTAATGAAGAAATTCCATAATCAAATATGACTATGCGCACGCGCGCGTAAGTTTTAAATGGGGATGTTCCCCACAAAATGGTGATAAGTGCGCGCTTAAGGTTGATAGGAGGACAGGCTTGATGGAGCGGGATGAATGTAAAAAAATCACAGCAAAAATACTCAGGAGAGTCGTCCGATTCAGCGATAAACAAGAAATGCGGGAGGGGTTTGATCGTTGCAGGTATTTTCCCCTGACGCTTAATTCAGTCTATCTTTTCGGGAGCTATCTCAAAGGTAAGGAAGAGCCTAATGATGTTGATCTGATCGTTATCTATGATGAATTTGATGAGTGGGAGAATGCGTGGATGTGGCGTTGCGATATTCGGGGGCATTGGTCCGTAAATACCGCAGTCAAGAAACTGTGTAAAGGAATAGACAACGAGAAACTATCAGTTCTGACCGGGACGGATCTCAATAGGGTCAGACGGATCAGCCCTGAGGGTAAATTTGTTAATCTTCAAGAAGCCTATTTATTATGGCATCATCTCGACGGTTACGATATACTCACTGAACAGGAAGTTAAACAAGAATGGCCCACAGCACTAGAGGCGGTTCACCTAGGAAAACCGATCCCAGATAGAATGTGCGCCCCATTGACAGATGTAACTCAGAGTTCGCTAGAAGAGTCACGCGCGCATGCATCGCTCACTCGTCACCTATAAACGGTGATGTGCCCTCCGTTTAATCAGCGAACAGGGGCTTATGCTGAAGATAAAGTTAAATCGGTGATAGTCCCCATTCAATGGTGAGAGCGTCTTTAGATGGCAGAAGAAGCGGTTTTGAAAAGCTGGCTAGAGTTTAAAACAAAGCTCGAATCCACGGAAAGTATAGAGGAAAGGATACAGGTCATAGATGAAGAAGCAGTTTCTTTCGCAAAAACATGTGAAAAACACCCTACACTTCTAGGAGCTTTTGGGATGATGTATCTCGTGAATCTTAATAATCAAAAGATGATTTTGGAAGCCACTGTGGTTCTGACAGAAATATTAGTTGATCATGATAATCGTCTCAAGCTAATTGAGAAAGAAATGGCTGCGCGCGAATAAGTTTTAATCGGTGATGCGCCCCCCGCATTCACTGTTCTGAGTTTATGGCCTTCAATGCTGGGTGAAAGGCTTATATGTATGGAAACACCACTAATCACCATATAATGGTGAAATACCGGCTGGACTGAGAGAAGCGCCTTTTATCGAAACCCCCCGTCGAAAATACCCTTTTATTGAACGTTTTAGCCATGAACATGTGTGGTTTGCTCGCAATAAAGTGTTATATAATGGTGGTTTCCCCCATTAATTAGAAATGTTAGCCCCTCAAACCGGCGTAACAGTGAACTTCTGGAATGGCAGGGTGGCCCCGAGCACCTTTGCGAATTATATGTACGCCTTCGGAGACTTTATGGTGTGGCTGGGGGAGAACGGGGGACCCCTCGCAGATCTGTCCCCGGATGAACTGGTGGCCTACCAGAAATCCACGGACGGCGACAGCAAGTACGACCTGCTGGACCTCGTGCAGACCTGGGCGCAGGCTATGAAGACGCCTGAGGGCGTGGACTGCCGGGTGTCCACCAAGAAGGGCTACTACTCAGCCGTGCGGTCCTTCTTCGCTCACAACCGTGCCCCGCTCCCCCGGGATCCCTACACGCTCCGGAGCGAGACCCCTGGGTTCGAGGGCACGCTGACGGTTGAGAACATCCGGGACATCGTCCTCGCCTCCAAGCCGCTGTACCGCGCGATATTCCTGAGCATGTTCCAGGGCGGCATGGACATCAAGAGCTTCCTCCGGTGGAACAAGAACGGCTGGGAGGACCTGCGCCGGGACCTGCGGGATGAGATGGTGGACACGGTGCAGATCAAGCTGCCCTTCCGGAAGCTCCAGCTGAAGCCCTTCGACACCCGTCTCAGCGCGGACGCAGTTCAGGCGATAAGGGATTACATACCCACCCGCCCCACCCGGGAGGAAGCGGAGGCCAAGCACCTGCGGGACGGCAACCAGGAGCCCTTCGTCTACCACATATTCTACACGCAGTTCAAGACCCCCATCAAGAACGTGACCCTTCAGCACTACTGGATGGACAGGCTGACCAAGCTGGGCCTCGTGAAGAGGCGGAAGGGCAGGGGGCAGAGATACGGAAAGAACCTCCACGAACTGCGGGATGTTTTCCGGACCCAGTGGGAGAAATCCCCCGCCAAGGGAAGCGTCGCGGAGTACATGATGGGCCACAAGGTGGACCCCCTGGAGTACAACAAAGCCCACAAGGACGATAAGTGGACCCTCCAGGAGTACAAGAAGGCGCGCTCCATGCTGGAGATCCTGAGCAGCGCCCGACCCTTCGGACTCATAGACGAGGACTCGGTGGATGAGTTGAAAACGCTGCTCGCCGACAGCCTACAGCGCGAGGCGGAACTCCTGAAGATGCAGGGCATGTTCGCCAAAATACTGATGGGGCAACCAGGCGGCAAGATCCTGGAACAGCTACAGCGCGTGACCGCGCCTGAGGGAGGCTGAGGTCTGATGAAGGAGCAGGAGAGAGTGGCCGTATGCCATATAGATTGCTATGATTTCGATACGGGGAAATGCAGGGACATCAATTCAGACATAGATGGAGAGGTTCAATGCAAGGATTTTCCACGCTGCACAATGAGGCTAGAAGTCCATTATCATCGTGAAGGAAACTGGCGTGAAGATACAGACTTGGCTTGGAATGATTATATGTGGGGTGACTTTGATAGATCAGATGCAGAAGAGGAGAAAGCAAAAGACAATTTATTCAAACTCCTCATGAAAGCTCGTGATATTCAACTCATATCGGTAGGAAGAAAACCAAGGAATCCTGAGATCATTCAGATGAAGGAGGCTGAGGGCTGATGAGTGAACGAAGACAACTCTTAAAGAAAATTGAGGAACTTGAGACTGAAATCCGTAGTTTGAAGCGTCAATTATCCGTGGTCAGACTTTGCACGTTGTGTGGAAATGTCTGTGTTTGATCAGAGTTCGGAGGAGGAGGAAACAGCGAGTGATTAACCATATATGGGGAAACGTTTACATTGGAGACGAGCAGGACGCATTATCTCAAGGGTATGTGAATCGGACGGGTATAACCGCCGTTCTAGATTTAAGAGAACTGCACATCGATGAGAAATTAGATAAGGAAGCCATTCACCAGGTTGGAGAGGCTATTATTGAACTTAAGCGTTTAACTTCAAATGGAAACAAAGTTCTTGTTCACTGTCATGCGGGGATGGACCGTGCACCCTTCGTCGTCGCTTATTATCTTCATGTTTGGGCCGGATATTCCTTCCAAGATGCTTATGACTTAGTGAAGGGGAAACGCCCTCAGACAATAGAACATTGGGAATGGTTTTCACAGTTTAAGGAGGAGGCTGAGTCCCGGGTCGATGGTGGGTAAGCTCTTCCGGGTGCGCCCGGGCCTCTGGAAACAGGTCCGAGGGGAGGTCTATGACCGGGAGAAAGGGGTGTGCCAGAACTGCGGGAAGCCGGTGAAGGAGAGCCCCGGGGACCCCGACTTTTTCCCTGGCACGGATACGCCCCTGTGGACCGTCCACCACGAGATCAGCCAGAGAGCGCTTGGGATTATGGCGCGTAAATTATGCGAAAACAAATCAGGACAGGAATATATAGCCGAAGTGAGGAACGTCTACACGCGTTTAGCCACGGATAAGGATAACCTGGAGTTGAGGTGTAATCGAATCAAATGCCGCCAGCACTGAGGCCATACGGCTATCAAAAAATAAGGTCAGACGGCCCTGCAAGAGCACTGAGCATCAGCCGAACTGGGCAACGGGATTCCATTCAGAAGAGATTTATTCTGACGGCTGGACAAAGTGGATATGTAGGAGATGTGGTCGGGTGTCGTTCAGACTGATCTTTAAAGGGGAGGCTAAGTAGAATTCCGAGGCATAAAAAGCTATCAAAGAAGGGCAGGAAGAAACGTCTAAAGAAGAGGAAGAGAAGACTAGGGATCTGAGGCGTGCAAGGGTTCGTCGAAAGGAGAATGTGAATGGGAGTAGGCTTTGGGGAGAGATATGCCTTTGCTTCCCTGCACCTCTTGTCTAACTCTCCCGACAGAAACTCTCGTGCGCCCCCCCGTTTAATCCGTTAACAGCGGCCTAAGCCGTCGATAGGGTTAAGTGGGGAAAAGCACCAGTAAAAAAAGAGAATGATAATCGATAGACACAAGGAACAAGGAAATGTCGCCAAAGAACGAGTAGCTTTTTGCCTAGATCAGTTGGAAAAGGCAGGACACTTTGAGCATGGGCTTCAATGGGATTCTGAGATTGTTACACGTTTAACGATTGAGGAAATGATTGGGGCGCTAGTAGCTGCCGAACAAGCTCTTCAAGAATAATATTTTAGCGGTGATGCGCCCCCCGTTTAATCCGTTAACAGAGGCCAGGAGGATTCCTAGACGAGAATAAAGCTTTCACTCCACAACCACAGCCAAATGAGCGACGGCTACTTCACCGTGTCCGGACTGCTCCGGTATTGTCGCGACGAAGGCTACGACGTAGTGGCTATCACAGATCACGCATTCCGCTTTGACCCTGAATCTATACAGTCAGCGGTAACGGTGCCACACCCGCTCCAACGTCAGGGCCTGGAGGATCTCCTAGTGCTCCGCGGTGTGGAGATCACCTTTCCCCGGCTTCACATAATCTGCCTGGAACCGTCAATTCTAGATATGGGGGTATCGAAGCTTATCTGGTCCAGCCGGGTTTCATGGATTGCCCACCCCGGGCTCAACGGGCTCAATCGCCTGGACTGCATGAAAATATGTGCCGACCTGGGCCTCGACGGGGTGGAACGCTTTTGCACTGGTTTTCGCCAGTTTAAGGGTGACTTCGACGGCGTTTGCTATGCGGTGGATGATCTGCATATTCCGAGTCAGGTTATGACTAGCTGGATCGAGATGGATGTCGAGTGGCTGGATAAGGAGATTGTGTTGGGGAAGCTTAAATCCGGGGATTTTGTCATACGGTGGAAGCCCCCCGTTTAATCAGCGAACCGGGGCCTAAGCCGTTGATTCGGGTAAATATTTAAACGGTGATTCGCTCCATTATATGGTGCGTGAGGGTATTTTGGGCATTGCGGCGGGGTTCATATCTCTGGTTACAGTTTCATAGCCCGCGTTGTAACCGCATAAAATCAACGCGCCCTCACGCACCCCCCCGGGGGGGTCTACCCTATGAGGTTGAGAGATATCTGGCCGTGGCTTAAGGCAGAGTACAGGTGGCGGGTGCTCGGGAAAACGTATAATGTCAAAATGACTGAGGAATGCCAAGAGCAATTCGATGCACTGCCCGAAGAGGCCCAGGCGAAACTCAGGAAGGCAATGGAACGCATAGCCCGGAATCCATACAGTGGTTCCAGGCTTGAAATCAATGATAATGATTATGGGGTTATGGACCTTGACGATACTTGAGGGATATTTCGCCAAGATAAACGACTACCCGGAAACCGATAACCTGATCTGCGTCAGCCTAGATTATCCCCATTTTGTGAAGCGGGATAAAATGTACCATGCCTACGTTCTAGCCCCCACCCCCTGGTTACTGAAGCGATACAAAGACGGGGAGATGAATTGGAAACGGTATGGCGAGTGCTACCTCGACCATCTCAAGTATAACTCGCTTGCTGGATTGGAGATCGACGCCATCCTAGAGAGATCTGGTAAAGGCGAGACCATTCGACTGATGTGCTATGAAAAGGCCGAGGATAGACACTGCCACAGGTTCCTGCTTTATGATATTCTGAATCAAATGGAGGAATTCGATGTTCCTAGATAATATGACAACGGATGAGGAACCTGCGGATTATCGAGTGGTTGCACGGAGTTTGGCGCGGAAACTTAAACGCGAAAGGGTGAGGAATGATCATCTGCATCAACTATTACGAGAGAGGAACTTTCACCTAAAGCGGCTTCATGGAGTCGTCGTTAAACTCAGGAAACTTCAATGTCCGGAAAAGATGGAGACAAAGTAAAATGACACTATCGGAACTATTCGGCAAATCCGTCCTTGTTACAACCCTAGACTTCCTCTTGGAAAACCGTTTTTGGGATTACTATAAAATCGATATAGCAAACAACACAGGACAATCCAGACAAAGCATATACAAGATATGGCCCACATTAGAAAAATTCGAAATCATTACCCCCTCAAAAAAAATCAGGGGAAAAATGCGCTACAAAACAAACCAAGACTCAACAATAGTGAAAAACCTATCAAAACTATCTCTAAGTATAATGAACATGAAGGAAGGAGATAAAGTAAAGTGAGGTTCTGTATGAAACATTGGATCCATCTCAAGGCCAGTATCCCAGAAAGCCATTGGCTCTTCGGGAACACTCTCGTAATGAAGAAGATTCTAGACAAACTTGGCTCAGAAGTCTACAACATGCAGAAAGAAATAGGCGACGGTTGCCCTGTGTGCTTCATGGGAGACGAAATAATTGAGGAGGTCATTCAAGAGATTAATACTACGCTCGCTCGGACTGACTTTACTTGCCCGGATTTGACCGAGGACGGACTCTGTGAAAAGCCGGGAAAAATCTGCCCCTACCGTTGCGCCGGTGACCCAATGGAGGCTGAGGCCTGATGAATGAAAGGGAGATAGACACAATCGTACTTGAAGATGGGCTTAGAGAACTTGATCTACAAACTAAACTATTGAAATCATGGATTGAACAGGAGGTATGGAGTGAAGCCTGGGTCCATGCACGAAACTTGGAGAAATTAATGCAGGGAATGCGCAAGTTATTCGATAGACTTCAGAAAGGAGGAGGCTGAGGGCTAAATGCTGGAAAAGACCTGTAGAAACTGTAAGAATGCGCGTGGTCATGAGGGAAGGGACTACTGTAAGCTGAATGGGAACACCATCCTGCTTGGAGGCACTTGCTCAGATTGGGAGCAATTTCAGGAAGATAAGGGCTGATGACTCAGACTCCTAATCAAAAGGTGATAGAATGAATCTGCGAGAAATCAAGGAGTTCATGGATCTGCTGAGAGAGTGGGGCTTTGGTAGGGGTTACACATTAACGGGTCCGGTGGAGAATCCAATCATTACTGGGTGGAAGGCGACAGCCACTTTTCAGACTCCTGATCAAAAGGTGATAAAATGAGCGATGGAAAATTTTGGAGAATAAAGAGATTCGTTGACGAGGAGATTGAATCAGGCTCGTTTCCAATGCACTATTCCGAACTGATTTCCAAGCTTGGGGGTAGTGAAAGGGATACCTTCTATCTGGGCATGGTTATATGGTATTTATTTGACGAGAAAAAGTTAACTTGGGATATGAAACGAAATCTTCATATTCCTGAGCAGACGCCCGGGGAGGCTGAGGGCTGATGTCTACTCAGGCTCTAGTGCGTAAGATTTTCGTGCTTTGTTTTCCGGCCTCAGGCGGAAATCTGAAGGCTATGGTGATTGACGAGGATTACATTACCCATGACAACGGCTACACCGTTGAGGCTATTAGGGAAATTCGGGAGCTTCCTGTTGATGGTGTGAAGGTGTTTCCTCCTGGGGGTGGGAAGATTTGGCGGGTGAAGTGATGCGCGCGCTGAATCTGGAGGATCACCAAAACATCGACAAATGGATCGCAGCTACAAGCATGATGATTGAAGGAAAACTGAGAACGAACTGGACGAAATCCGAGAGAAAGACATTCGAGAAGCTAGACAAAATGAAACGGGAGGCTGAGGCTTCATATCGATAAGAGTAGGGTTGAAATCCACTAAAATTGTGCTAACGGAGGTGGGCAAGAAATGGTTCATAGAGCACTATCCCCCGGGCATAGTCTACGAATATGATCCTGATGGGACTTTTGATCTCAAATCTATGGGCGCAGACTTTGTGGAAGTTCTATGCCCCTTACACATACCCTACAGATTCCCCCTCTACATAGACGAAGAAATCACGTTCAACATGGCAGACAAGGAGGCTTAGGATAAATGAGTATCCGGGCTTATTCGATGAAAATGGGGTCCGCGCACTGGGAGACTTACGTGGTAAAGATAGTATTGCTTCATGGTGAGGATCCCCTAGTCACCAGAAAATGCGGGGTCCACTTCGTAGGGGGATTCATCTTTGGCTTCAAGTATGGAGTTGCATCTGAGACCGATGCGGCTGATATGACGGACTTTGCCCGTTCCTACTGGCAGAACAGCGTAGAACCTAAGTTGAAGGCTGAGGGCGAGAACCCAGAAGTGATTCGAAAATGCATGGTTCACTATCAACTGGCGTTCATCCACGGTTTCAAACACGGGATAGAAGCGGTGGAATTCCACATATAGGGAGACCTGAAAACATCATACCGAGATTCCCATTAATGGGAATCAAAACGAATCCGGGGAGTACTTCCCACACATATAAACAAGCCCCAATGATAGAAGTTAGCCTTAAATAATCGTAATCATGAGCTAGACATGGGTTGTGAATAATGCGACAAAGTGGAACAGCCAGTTATATATTTGACAGTTCGAAAACAGGGTTTGAAACTATATTTAAACCCTACCAGGATATCACAATGAAGTTCCTATGGAAGATAGGAACCGAGGGAGTAAATAGCGGGAGGGCATGGATAGAAACCAACAAGGTCCTCCTGAAGAGGGGGAAGTCCATATCTCGGGCCTCTATCATATTCTTCTTACAGGATATGGTCGATGCTGGATTCCTAGAATATACTATGGGAACAGGGAAGGGCGGACACCACAGAATCTACGTCCCCATATATACTGAGACCGAGTTCAAAGAGGAAATCTCGAAGCGGATCATGGAGAAGCTCCTAGAATCATTCCCCGATGAGGCCTACAGCGCCATGATAAAACTCATAAGTGATAAGGGGAGTACCGCGGTGCCCGAAGGGCGAGGGCATCCAGGCCCACAAACATAACCCGCATTCTCATCTACTTATGGCGTATAAGAGAACGGATCCCACAGCTAACGGCACCACCGCATTTGCTATGCCTATTATCTGCGGACCCACCCCCACAGAAGCCTTAGCAGACGAAGGTGCCAGAGTAATCATACCGAGAACCGCTCCCTGGAACTCCGCAACATAAGGATAGGATCCATCGGCGACAGGCGCAGTAAACGTCCCGGTGTAGCTCCCATCTGCATTCGTAGAGGCCGTCCCCATCAGTGTCCCCGATATATCATCTAGGAGGCGTATTGATTGGGATCCTGGGGACTGCGCATCTGATCTCGTTAGATTCCCTGACCATGTTACTATCTCTGAAGGCTCCGCGGGGTTGGGTGAAAGTGATAGACTCAGGGCGGTCGAGATTGTGACTAATCGCTCTATGGTCTGGGGTCCCCTGGAATCTATGACTGACCCTGAAGATACTGTCTCCGCGTAGATGATCAGGTCCCTGTTCGGCATACTGAAGGAGAGGTTTATAGTTCCCGTTTCCCCAGCTACCACGCTGAACTTCTGATTGGCGAGAATGCTTCCGCTATCATCCACGATTCTAGCGTAATTGTCTAGTCCATCTCCCCCGTTGTTTCTGAATGAAATGCTGGCAGCTAGACTGGATCCTGCGCTCTTGGGGCTTGAAGGCCAACCAACACTCGTTATGACAGGTACCGGAGGCTCAGGTTCAGGAGGAGGTGGTGGAG
>SDBT01008747.1_pt1 | contig 16500 bp, 12 predicted proteins | sample 2277101 | NCBI WGS metagenome assembly SDBT01 (sample SAMN10404973, study PRJNA504765) | marine sediment metagenome | isolation source: marine sediment core GS10_PC15, 103 cmbsf | place: Arctic Ocean: Southern Knipovich Ridge | collected 2010 | reverse complement strand
GTAATAGTTGCCCATAACCATATCCTGAGAAGGACCAACCATTGGAGAACCATTCGCAGGGGAAAAAATGTTGACAACTGTCATCATCAGAGTATGAGCTTCGGCCTGGGCTTCGATACTCAAAGGCAGATGAACCGCCATCTGATCACCGTCGAAGTCCGCATTAAAGCCTCTACAAGAAAGAGGATGAAGCATTATAGCATTACCCTCGACAAGAATCGGCTCAAATGCCTGAACGCCCATACGATGAAGAGTCGGGGCACGATTAAGAAGAACTGGATGCTGATGAATCACCTCTTCGAGGATGTCCCAGACTTGCTCGTCACGACGTTCGATCATACGTTTGGCGCTCTTGATCGTATCGGCAAGACCATGCTGTTTGAGCTTGCGAATGATAAAAGGCTGATACAACTCCAACGCTATCTTTTTCGGAAGACCACACTGATAAAGCTTCAGATTCGGACCAACTACAATCACTGAACGTGCAGAATAATCCACACGTTTACCAAGGAGATTCTCTCGAAAACGTCCCTGTTTGCCTTTGATCATGTCGGTCAAACTCTTTAACGCACGGTTATTACTGCCAAGGACAGGACGTCGACAACGACCATTGTCAAGCAGAGAATCTACTGCCTGCTGAAGCATCCTTTTCTCATTACGGATGATAACCTCAGGGGCGTTAAGGTCTATAAGTTTCTTCAAACGATTGTTGCGATTTATGATTCTACGGTACAAATCATTCAGATCACTCGTCGCAAAATTACCGCTTTCAAGAAGAACAAGGGGACGCAAATCAGGGGGAATCACAGGGACAACATCAAGAACAACCCATTCGGGCTTGTTCTGGCTGTTCTTCAGGGCATTAACTGACTTGAGACGCTTGGTAAGGTCCTTGACCTTTTGCTTGCTTCCGGTCTTATCTATCGCGTCACGCAACTCCTCGCTCAAAGAATCAAGATCCAAACCAAGCAATAAAGACTTGATTGCTTCGGCACCCATCAAGGCCTTAAAACTGATGCCATATTTACTCGTCGCATCACGAAATTCCTCTTCGCTGAGCAATTGACCCAAAGTCAGAGGACTATCACCGGGATCGGTAACAAGATAATCCTGGAAAAAAATCACCTTTTCAAGTTCAGAAGCCTTCATCGCAAGAAGTGTTCCAAGATGATTCGGGATGGCCTTAAAAAACCATATATGGACAACCGGAGCGGCAAGATTAATATGACCCATCCGCTTGCGGCGAACGCGACTGTGAGTTACTTTAACTCCGCAACGATCACAGATTATCCCCTTAAACTTCGTGCCTTTATACTTACCGCAAGAACATTCCCAGTCTCGTTCTGGACCGAAGATACGCTCGCAGAACAAACCATCCTTCTCCGGACGATAGGTACGGTAGTTTATGGTCTCAGGCTTGCGGACTTCTCCAAAAGACCAACTACGAATATCGTTCGGGCTGGCAAGGTTAATCTTAACCGAGCCATAATCGTTAATCCGATCGTAAATATTTCCTAACATTTATGAACACTCCTGATAGTGCCAAAAGCTTAAAATGCTTTATCCAAAATCACATATCAACAGGCAAAATTTATCGCCAATTATCAAAGTATCCCGCCAAGAGCTTTTTTCTCAAGCTGAATATTCAAACACAATCCTCTAATCTCGTTACACAAAACGTCAAAACTCAACGGAGTTCCTGCCTCAAGACTGTTTTGGCCCTTGACCATCGATTCGTAAATCTTCGTACGACCCTCGATGTCGTCACTCTTGACCGTAAGCATCTCCTGCAAAGTATAAGCCGCTCCATAACCTTCAAGAGCCCAGACTTCCATCTCGCCAAAACGCTGACCGCCGGTACGAGTCTTACCTCCAAGAGGCTGCTGAGTAATAAGACTATAAGGTCCTGTCGCACGAGCATGTATTTTATCGTCAACTAAATGATGAAGTTTCATCATATAGATATATCCTATCGTCGCTGTCTGATCAAAAGGCTCGCCTGTCCTTCCGTCATACAACTGGGTCTTAAGAGTCTTGGGTATATTGACTAAGAACTCATTCGATTCCGGGGTCTCACCAAGATCCTGGATTTCTGACTCCCGATCACTCATCTGTTTATTGGCTTCCTCGGTCAGTAACTCGATGTCTCCCTCACAAGCTCCGTCGAATACCGGCGTAATCGCATGGAAACCAAGAACCTTCGCTACCCAACCAAGATGAGTCTCGAGTATCTGACCGACATTCATTCGGCTCGGTACGCCAAGAGGATTCAAAAGTATATCCAGGCTCGTTCCGTCCTCTAAAAAAGGCATATCTTCTTCAGGCATAATCTTCGCTATCACGCCCTTGTTACCGTGACGACCCGCCATCTTGTCTCCAACTGAAAGCATCCGTTTGGCGGCAACATAAATCTTAACCATTTCAAGAACACCGCTCGGCAATTCGTCTCCGTGTTTCAAACGCTCCAATCGACGCTTCTTTTCGTCCTGCAACTGAACTATCTTAATCCAGAACTTATCTATCAACTTCTGAACCTTCTCACGAAGAGACGCAGGCCTGACCCACTTGATATCGAAATTCTCGATCTGCTCGTAAACAACCTCGTTATCAGAACTTTCACCGACTTTCTGACGAGTCGATGGATCAACAATAGAAACGGCACCACTCGAACTCTTCTTATCGAACTTATTATGAATAGCCTCGATCATCTTCCTGAAAATAAGGCACTCTTTCGATTTCATCTGAAGTTCAAATTCCTTCATCTGAGAACGAAGAACCTTCTTCTGCTCATCTCCACCTGCACCGCGACGAGTGAAACGCTCCGTTTTTATCACTACGCCCTCGTATCCACTCGGCAATTCAAGGGAATCATTCTTGACATCTTCGCCCGCGCGACCGAAAATCGCATGAAGAAGCTTCTCCTCAGGGGTCAACTCGGTCTTACTCTTGGGAACGACCTTACCAACCAGAATATCTCCGGAACATACACGAGTACCTTCCATGATTATTCCGTGTTCATTAAGGCTACGTAATCCCTTTTCACCTACATTCGGAATGTCACACGTAAATTCTTCACTACCAAGACGAGTCTCGCGAACTTCTGCCGTAAACTCGTCAATATGGATACTTGTAAAACTGTCGTTTTTGACCAGTTTCTCACTGACAACAATGGCGTCCTCAAAATTAAATCCGTCAAAAGAAACAAATCCAACTAATAAATTTTTGCCCAGCGATAAAACACCATCTTCGGTACCACCGCCATCAGCGATAATCTGACCCTTTTCTATTTTCTCACCGAATTCAATTATAGGCTTCTGATTCAGGCAAGTGCGCTCGTTAAGACCAATAAACTTGTCAAGTTTGTATTCGTCCGTCTGATTAATCACTATATGCTCGGAATCAATCTCTGTAACAGTACCTGATCGCTCTGCCTTGACAACCATGCTCGAGTTGAGACCGACAACCTTCTCCATACCTGTTCCAACCAGCGGGGCTTCGGTCTTCAGCAAGGGAACTGCCTGACGCTGCATGTTCGATCCCATCAATGCACGGTTGGCATCATCATGCTCAAGGAAAGGTATCAGGGACGCTGATACACCAACAATCTGCTTCGGCGAAATATCAATGTAATCGACATCAGCACTCGAAACGTGCGAAAGCTCGCCCTTTTTTCGCGCAAGAACCATACCTTCATGCAGCTTTCCCGTCTCAGGCTCCATAGCTGTCGGAGGAGCGAAAATAGCCTTCATCTCCTCGTCGGCACGCAAATAGACCACTTCATCTGTGACTTTACCTTTTTTGACCTTTCGATAAGGTGTTAAAAGGAATCCATAATCATCTATCGCCGCAAATACCGCAAGCGATGATATCAGACCGATATTCGTTCCTTCTGGAGTCTCAATCGGACAGACCCTGCCATAATGGCTAATATGGACGTCACGAACCTCAAATCCCGCTCGACGTCTGTTCAAACCACCAGGACCAAGAGCAGACAAACGACGCTCGTGCGTCAACTGGCTAAGAGCATTCGTCTGATCGACAACCTGGCTCAACTCGCCCCGACCGAAAAAGTAGTTAATACTGCTTGATACGCTCTTCGAATTAACTAAATCCGCTATTCGGATAGGTTCTTCAGAATCACGCCGCATGCTCATGCGTTCCTGAACCGTCTTGCGAAGTTTCAAAAGACCCTTACGAATCTCGTCACCGGCCAACTCGCCTATCGTACGAAGACGCCTGTTGCCCAAATGATCGATATCATCAACGTTACCCTCATTATTACGAAGGGCCATGACATACTTCATCGTATTGAGAAAGTCCTCAGGACGAAGAGTCATCTCTTCTTCGCTAATTTCCTGACCGAACTTTCGATTCAGTCGGAACCTGCCAACCTTACCAAGTCGATAACGATTCAAATCAAAAAACTTCTCCTCGAAAAACTTCTTGGCCTTGGCTGCATTCGGAGGATTACCAGGCCTCAAACGCAAGTAAAACTTCAAAAGAGCTCTCTCGTGACTCTCGCAATCGTCTTCGGCAAGAGTATTCAAAATCAATGTGTCCTTGGCCTGCTCTATAACCTCGATCTTTTTGATCTTAGCCTGACGAATCAATGAAACCTTATCACCAATAAGGGCACCGGCCTTGACCATAATCTCGCCCGTCTCGGTATTAACAATAGGACCTACAGTCCACATTGTCGGCATCAGCTTCGCTGCCGTCACCTTCTTGGTCTTGTAGAACAAACGCAGAATCTCTTCTGTACTGCCATAAGCCGAATCAATAGCACGTAGAAAAATAGTCGCCGGGATCTTGCTCGACTGATCGATCCTGACTACCATGATATCCTTGTGCGTAACGCCTATCTCGATCCAGCTGCCTCGCTCGGGAATAATACGACCGCCGTGCAATATTCGGTCGCCTTCCTTGCTCTCGATCAGAAAATCAACACCTGGACTACGATGAAGCTGACTGACTATCACACGCTCGGCGCCATTGATGATAAACTCACCCCCCCCGATCATCTTAGGCATTTCACCAAGATATATAGTCTGCTCGGCAAGATCTTCATCGTCCTTGTTACGCAATCGGCAACAGATCTTCAAAGGATAACCATAAGTTAGACGCAACTGACGACACTCCATGGGACTGTAACGGGGTTTCTCCAATTCATAGTAGAGGTACTCAAGGTACATCGTCTTGTCGTAATTATGAATTGGAAATATCTCGTGGAACAGAGATTCCAGCCCAACACGCTTTCGTTTAGTTGGCATCACGTCTCTTTGCAGGAATAATTCATAGCTTGTATTCTGAACCGATTCCAGTTCAGAAATCACGATCGCTTCCTGCACCTTGCCAAAATTCCGAACGGTCTTCGAAACCATCCTTACACTCCCACAATTATCTGACAACACAAAGTATTAAACCTACGATTATCGAATCTAATAAAAAACTAAGCCAACTCTACTACCGCACCGACTGCTTCCAATTTGGCACGGATATCCTCGGCTTCTTCCTTGCTCAGACCTTCCTTGACTGGCTTGGGGGCATTATCCACAAGCTCTTTCGCTTCCTTCAAACCAAGACTCGTTATAGCACGAACTTCCTTGATTACCTGGATCTTCTTCTCTCCGTATTCCTTGAGAATAACATCAAATGTGCTCTTCTCCTCGGCTTCGGCACCCTGATCACTCGCTGGACCGGCCATCATCACCGCACCACCTGCTGCAGGCTCGATTCCATACTCTTCCTTGAGATAGTCACCAAGATCTTTGGCTTGCAAAAGAGTCAGACCTACTATCTTGTCGCCCAGCTTTTTAATATCGCTGCTCCAGCTTTTGGTTTCTTTAGCCTCTTCTTGTTTCGCTTCTTTAGGCTCTTCTTTTTTCGCTTCTTTAGTTTCTTCTGACATCTTAAATTAACTCCTATTTTCTTGTGCCTGGTGGTAGCCAAGACTACGCTGTCTTGTTTAACCTCTAAAACCGGGACAGCCACCAAAGCAGTTAATGCTATTTACAATACAAACCCCCAATTCGGACTAAGCCGCATCTTTCTCGAAATTCTCTATGATCGTCTCGATACAACCGGCTATCGTACTCGCACAAGAACCAATAGCACTCGAAACTCTCGATCCCGGAGATTGGGCTAACATAACGATCTCGCCCTGAAGTTCCGAGCGGGACAACATCTTGGAAAGTCCCTTCGCGGCTTCTGCATCTAAAGCAGAACCCTCAAGATAAGCACCTTTGATTTCAAGAACCTTTATCTTCTTACCCCATTCGGCAATTTCCTTGGCAACATCGACTATACTATCACCACCGTATGCAACCGTACATGGACCAATAAACAAATCGCAGGCATTATCCATCTGCTTGGCACCAAGAGCCCTCTTGAAAAGTGCATTCGGAACTACAAGAAGACTGATACCCTTTTCCTTGAGTTGCCCACGGAACACATTACCCTCGACACCGCCTACACCCTTGGTGTTCACCACGAGAAAATCCTGCAAACCGTCGGAGGTAATCTTCTCTTCAAGCTCGCCCTGAAGTAGTTGTTTTACATACTTGCTCATATCTGCACCTGAATCAATCTAACAAAGTACCCAACAAAAAACTTATCCAAACACAAAACCTAAAACAGCTTCGGCCTTAGGTCGAATTTTTAATTTTTACTTTTAATTTTTTGCTCTTCAAACTGACCAACCGGTCTGTTTGATTAAATACTCACTGTCACACTCGGACTCATCGTCGCAGAAAGACACATCTTCTTAATATATGTACCCTTCGCTGAAGAAGGCTTAATCCTCTTGATATGTGACACAAACGCATCGATATTATCAACGAGCTTTTCTTTCTCGAAGCTCTGCTTGCCAACTACTACATGAATATTTCCACCGGCATCGTTTCTAAACTCTATCTTACCAGCGGCAAATTCACCTACCGCCGTAACCACATCATTGGTCACCGTTCCGTTCTTGGGAGATGGCATCTTACCCTGGGGACCAAGAACACGACCCAGTTTGCCAACCTTACCCATAACCTTCGGAGAGGCTATCGCAACATCAAAATCCATCCAACCGTCAGATATCTTCTTTACGAGTTCGTCGCTTCCGGCCTCCATCGCACCGGCCTTAATGGCCGCCTCGACTTCAACGTCTTCGCAAAAAGCAATCACTTTCTTCTGCTTGCCTATACCGTGAGGAAGAGAAATAGAACCACGAATCAACTGGTCTGCCTGCTTCGGATCAATACCCAAATGAAGAACACATTCAACGCTCTGATCGAACTTCGTCGATGAAAATGACTTTAACTTCTCAACTGCCTCGCCAAGACTAACAGACTCTTCGCTCGACTGCTCCGATTCTTTCTTATATCTCTTACTTCTTAATCTCATAATATTATTCTCTTGTTTTGTTCAATCCTAATATAAAAACACACTCCAAACAAGTTCGTCACGATACAACATCAATACCCATACTACGGGCCGTACCCTTTATTATCTTGGACGCCTGATCCAGATCGAAGGCGTTCAGATCGGCGAATTTCCGCTCGGCTATCTTGCGAACCTGTTCTTCTGTAACTGTGCCAACCTTTTCTTTATTCGGAACTCCGCTGCCTTTGGCTATCTCGGCAGCCTGCTTGAGAAGAACTGCCGCAGGGGGACTTTTGACCTCGAACGTGAAACTCTTGTCCAAATATACTGTTATTACAACTGGTACCGTCGTACCGTTAAGATCCTTCGTACGTTCGTTAAACTGTGAAACAAACTGACCTATATTTACACCGTGCTGACCCAGAGCCGGACCTATAGGAGGAGCCGGTGTGGCCTTGCCACCTGATGCCTGCAACTTTATCTTTACTGCTACTTCCTTAGCCATTTCTTACCTTAATATAAATCTAAAAAACACAACTAAAACAAAAACGCATCTCTTCAAAGTTGAAACTACGTCTTCTCTATCTGCCAATACTCTATATCCAAAGGAGTGCTACGACCAAAAATAGTTACGATAACCTTAACAAGACCACGCTCGGGATCTATCGAATCTACTACACCCTCGAAATTCTCGAACGCACCTTCTCGAATCTTTATCTGGTCACCCTTGGTGAATTCAACTTTAATGCTCGGTGTCTGATCAGGCTTCTCGGCTTCCATTAGCATCTTCGCTACGTCAGTATCACGCATCGGGCTTGGAACTCCGTCGGATCCTATAAAATCTCCGACATCGGATGTCTCCTTAATCAGAAACCAAGCCTTTTCAGGTACACGACCGTCTTCCGTCGGTTCCATCTCCATAAATACATAGCCAGGATAAAGCTTACGCTTGTGGACCGTCTGTTTACCGCTACGAATACGCTTAACCATTTCTACAGGAACTTCTATCCGACCGACAATATCGCTCAGACCCTCACGCTCGACCTTCTGAGACAGAGCCTCTCTGACCCTAACCTCTTTGTTGGCTGCAACTCGTAAAACGTACCACCGCATACTACTCTATCATGCTCCTAATTTGCACAGTGCTGAAAAAACACGTCCCACAAAACAAATATTTCAGGCCATAAAAATGCCGACATTCAGTAAAACTAAAAAAACACTCGCCCTTAAAGCAGCCAGCTGAAAAACATCTGGAAACTCATATCTGTAACAAACAGCAACACTGCCATGGACGCAACTACAATTATTACTATTATTGTCGAAACCGCGATCTCACGACGGCTCGACCAGCTTACCTTCTTGATCTCCCCTTCTGCTGAAATCATAAAATCCGCTATCGTCGGTGTATTGACAAGCCAGAATACCAGCAAACCAAGGATCACAAACAAACCCGCAGGGACCATCGTCGATATCCATAACGCTGTACGCGGATCGGATACCCAACTCGTACCTTCAAGCCATTTGTAAAAACGCAAACAACCAAAGGCTATCATCGCTGCAACACCGAATGCACTGCAAAGACGAGTATTCTTGCCTTGGCCTCGTTTATATATCTCAAATCTCATTTAATAAATGTCCTTATTAAAATGCTAAGAACAACTTTTATGCCAGTACCGGCTCAAAACAGGCCAGGAGGGAATCGAACCCGCAACCTTCGGTTTTGGAGACCGACGCTCTGCCAAATTGAGCTACTGGCCTAATGCTTGATACAAAAAATCCAAACACAATTACGACCAACCTTCACTTGCGGCGAATCTTATGAGATGTGTGTTTACGCTCGCTCTTACAGAACTTCTTCAACTCTATTTTAGGAGTACCTTCGGCGACACTAACATTCGTACGGTAGTTGCGGTTCCCGCACTCCTTACATTCAAGCCAAACTTGTTCCCTTTTACTCTTCTTCTTTGCCATAAATCAAAACACCGCTACGTAGGTTCGTTTATATAAATATAACTCCTTGAACAGCAGGACGAATAAAGTCTCAGAAAAAACGCCCTTCACATACTGTTTTCACTGGAGTAACTAATAATTATCTCAAGAGATTATTCAAGGACCTTGGTAACCACGCCGGCACCAACGGTACGACCTCCCTCACGAATTGCAAACCTCAGACCTTCTTCCATTGCTATCGGAGAGATGATTTCAACTTCCATCGCAATGTTGTCACCTGGCATACACATCTCGGCGCTCTTGCCTTCGCGGCTCATCAAACCAAGTACCGAACCTGTAACGTCCGTCGTCCTAAAATAGAACTGAGGCTTATAACCGGCAAAAAACGGGGTATGACGACCGCCTTCCTCTTTGCTCAATACATAAACTTCCGACTCGAACTTGGTATGAGGAGTTATACTTCCTGGCGCTGCTACTACCTGACCACGCTCAAGGTCTTTTTTCTCGACACCACGCAAAAGAAGACCGACATTATCACCAGCTTGACCGTCATCAAGGGTCTTGTTAAACATCTCAACGCCCGTACAGACTGTCTTGTTAACATCCTTAGACAAACCGACAATCTCTACGTTATCGCCAACATGGATTACACCGCGATCAATACGACCGGTACCAACCGTTCCGCGACCCTTAATACTGAATACGTCCTCAACAGGCATAAGGAAAGGACGATCAACATCACGCTCCGGAAGAGGGAAGTAATCGTCAACTGCCTGCATCAACTCGTCAATACATCTGCAAGCTTCATCGTCTTTGCCCTCACACTCCATCGCTGCAAGAGCAGATCCCTTGATGATCGGAATTTCATCACCGGGAAACTCGTACTTGCTCAGAAGCTCCTGGATCTCCAGTTCTACAAGTTCAATCAACTCGGGATCGTCAACCTGGTCAACCTTGTTAAGAAAAACAACTATCTTCGGAACATTTACCTGACGAGCCAAAAGAATGTGCTCACGAGTCTGAGGCATAGGACCGTCACCGGCTGCCACAACCAGAATCGCGCCATCCATCTGGGCCGCACCGGTTATCATGTTCTTGATATAGTCAGCATGACCAGGACAATCAACGTGAGCATAGTGACGATTTTCTGTCTCATACTCAACATGCGCAGTGTTAATAGTAACACCACGCTCCCTTTCTTCAGGAGCATTATCAATCTCTTCGAACTTCTTGACCGTGCCGGAACCGGAATTATGTGCCAGTCTCATCGTGATTGCTGCGGTCAAGGTAGTCTTACCATGATCAATATGACCGATGGTACCAATATTGATGTGTGGTTTCGTTCGTTCAAATACCGCCTTAGCCATCGTTCAATAAACCTCCAATGTGCCGGGTTAGAATTTGCGTTCGACTCTTAAAATCGTCCATAACGTTTATAACCATTTATGCAGCTAAAACTCACTAATGTTAACAAAAAAAACAGTCTCAGCTTGACCTGCTTGCATTTAGCTGCTGATGGGATTCGAACCCATGACCTCGTCCTTACCAAGGACGCGCTCTACCAACTGAGCCACAGCAGCAATATATCAAACCTACAGTATTCAACCAACAAAAATAAAAAAAGCCCCTATAGCATCATAATCAATGCCAACAAAGCTTCAATATTATTAACCTACAGGCCAAAAAACGAGCAGGTTCTCCAATATTTACGTTAATTCACTAATACGAATCAAACATCTTATACCAATAAGGCACCATGTGTAAACACAAAAAAACGTAAAAATGCAAAAAATTTGCAAAAAAAAAAATAAAATTCTCCTCCGTATTTAAGGTTACGCCACACAAAATGATAATTGAAACAGAACTCTAAGGTGCGAAACAGGGCTAATAGTACTGAAAACTCACACCTAAAGCCTTGCTCTGACCATTACCCCCAGACGAAGAACCTACAATTTGATCCGACCAACGTTTTACCTGATCCTGCCATTCGGACTTATCTTTACCTGACTTGACCCGAGAAAGAACCAAAAGAACAATCTTCCCGTGCTCAGCTTCTGCACCTTCGGTAGCAAGATATCTGTCTATTGTAACAACAACAGAGCTTTGGGAACCTAAGTCTCCACGTAACAAAAAAGAGTTATCTATCAACCCTGCCGCCCTGTCAACATTAGGCCATCGAAGGTAAACTGCTAATAAGTCTGGCAATATCTGGTCTTTTTCTGATTGGACTTTAACTGACTCATACAAAAAACCGAGATATCTGGCCGCTTGCTCGTAATTACCGGATCGACGGTAAACATCTGCCAATTGTTGACGAACACCAGCAACCATACCAGAAATATTCTCACTGATTGCTTTTTGCTCTGCCATCTCAAGAAATGAAACTTTCTGGTCATCAGAAAGCTTGCCATTAACATTATTAGAGGTTCCAAACTGAACTAACCACTTCTCAAGAATAACCGCTGGGGAACGTTTGAAAACCATCAGCATCGATTCCCACGCCGAATTACCCTCATCTGCCGTTCCAACACGTTCCCAAAGCCATACAAGATCTTCACTACCACCGACTTCACCCGCAAGTTCAATCACTTTTAAACGTATTCTCGTATTCGAATCCTTAACTACCGTTTTTCTCAATATTCGAAGAGCACGGGTTTTCCCGGTAAAAATAAGTCCATCCACCGACGCTTCACGCACCAATTCTGACTCATCAAAAAGACCCTCCTCAAATAAAGGACCGAACAGTTTCGCTGCTTTAAGGCGACAAACACTGCTCTGGGCACACAATCCTGACATCCGACCAAGCAATTCGCCACGCAAAACTCCGTTGCCCTGTGATTGTTCCTGATTGTACCTATCTCTAAGTAAACCAAGATATTTACTTACCTGATCAACTTCAAGACCATTTTGCTCAAGAAGGTTCTTGATCACTTCGGCACCCTCGCGAGACTTACGAAAATCTGAGTCCGATAAATACTTGCCCGCCAATTCCAAAACTCGAACCTTCGTTAAAACAGAAACCTTGATAGGAGATGTGGACATGCTTGCATGCTTATACGCAACACCCAATGCTACAAACAACTCTATACGGATTTCTCCATAAGGCTCATTTTCAAATTGCCTAAGCAATTGCTCCGCAGAATCAAGTTCACCTATCCAGGACAAAAGCTGCGCAGTACGAAGACGAACGTCTCGGTCTGGATCAGAAACTAAAGAAACTACAACTCTACCAAGAGCATCTGGAATTGTTGGATCGGTGCTACGACGCTTTTCGGATACTTTATTCAGTGCCCACAATCTTACAACTTTACGGGTACTAACCAACTGTTCTGATAAATAAGCAGCTTTGCCTACATTGTCCTTAAAACTAACGTAAACCTTCTCAAGAGAGATCAAAAGCTGTTTTCTCCACCAATTCAACTCAACTCGATACTGGCGAATACGGACTTCCTGGCGAATCGCCCAATTACGAAGGAATTCATCCTCGCTCATTCTTTGCATATCTTCAATTATTCCAGTACGTTCCTCAGAACTGCTACCTGATGGAATTCCAAGCAAATTCAGAGCTGACTCGGCACCAGCTGCAACATCACGATCTGTATCATCAACAAGAAAAATTAGTTGTAGTACCGCACCTGTATCAGGACGCTTGAGAGCCTCCATCACATTCAGACGGATTCTTGCAGATATACTATTATCATTCACCACGTTCTCAAGACGATCGCAAATCTGCTCATAATCGAATAGCAACGTCGCCTGGGCCGCCAATTCCGCCATCAATATATCCTGTTCGCTGGTTAATATCTCTATCAAAGGCAAAATAAATTCCTCACGTCCCAGGAATTCCTTTCCCTCGGAACGCACATTAATAAGCGTTCGGCATATCGCAGAACGAGCACTAACATTATCAACATCCTTCAAAATACTAAGTAGGATCGATCTGGCATGAGGGCTCTTACTGTACAACAGAAGTTTAGCTGCATTTAAACGCATCTGCTCGGTTGAGCCTTTGTTAATCAGAGCCTCACTATAAAGCTCTAATTGAGCATCCGGAACACTCACAGTGGCCGCACCTGCAACAGGCTCAATTGACTCGCCTTTGCAGAATACAACTCCGAAAAAAGACATAACTATAATCGGTATAAGGATATAAGACAGTTGCTTATTCATATCAAATTTCGCACTTAAACTCGTTTGTGAACCAAAACCCTGTATTTTAAGCTCATCTTGCTAAAGTGTCAATCAAATGTCGGATTTAGCACCATAATTACTAAAAAACATGCCTAATCAAGGACGAGGATGGTACTTCTTATGCATCTCGCGAAGCCTCGCCTGATCTACATGAGTATAGATTTGTGTCGTACATATATCTACATGACCAAGCATCTCCTGAACACTTCGCAAATCCGCACCACCGGCAAGAAGATGCGTAGCAAAACAGTGACGTAACGTATGGGCCGTTAGGGACTTCGACTTACCCTTACGGCCTCGCACCAAAGAACCAACAACATCCTTGCCAAATCCAGCCAACTCATCCTTGCGAAGACCCGCACGACATGCATATTTCTTCACCAACCGCCATATCTCGATACGACCCAAACCTCGACCGGTTCGAGAAAGCAGCAGTATTTCCCCGCTAAAAGGCTTAACCAGCTTCGGACGCAACTCGCGCAAATAATCTTTCACCGACGCAATCGCGACTTTACCAACTGGAACAACACGCTCCCTGTTACCCTTGCCAAAACATCGAAGGTACCCGATATCAAGATTCAAGTCGCTTTCTCTAAGTTCTGCCAACTCACTCGCACGAAGACCAGTTGCATAAAGCAATTCAAGAATAGCCTTGTCACGAAAGTAGAAACGCTCGCTCGGATCAGGAGCTTCAAGAAGACGGATAACCTGCTCCTTGCTGCAAACAACTGGAAGTCGCTGCCACAGTTTGGGCCCTTCGAGAATACCTGAAAAATCATCTTCGACAAAGCCAATCAGCTTACCGAATCGAAGAAACATCCGAATCGCAACAAGACAACGCTTCATAGAACTCTCGCTTTGTTCGTCTTGTGCTAAAACTCGAAGATAATGCTGGATATGTAAAGCCTCTATCTGCTTGACTTCACTGATCTTATTGGACTTGCAGTATCCAAGAAAGCCCCTCAAATCCCGACCATAACCAAGAATCGTATTATCCGACAAACCCGCCTCAATCCTCAAATAGTCCAGAAAATCCTTCACCAAACAACCCATCGGCAAACAGAGCAATTGTTCGCTGACAGATTGAATTTGAGTCGAAGGCATAAAAAACCTCTATGGCAAGAAAATAGCCCCACCGTCTTAATATAATAGCAGAACAAAATTCTGCACAATACATAACTATCGGCCCACAAACAACATAACCTTTAGTTACTTAAAATTAAGCATCAACATGGACAATAAAAAACTCATCATCTTTAGTAGGCTAATAAAACTTACGGTTAAAATACCAGGATCAGCGATCTTGCCTACCTCCAAACCAAGAGGGATAGAGCAAAATACCAATATCAGGAACATGTGGGAAACCTGTAAATTCGGTTACGAATCCTTGACTTCCTATAGGATTTGTGGTATAATAACGCTGATTGTGTCCAATGTAAGGGTGATGCGATGACTTTCAGGAATTTCACGCTTGGCGTTGCGGCTGCATTCTTTGCCTTGACTTCTATGCTTGTTGCTGCAGATCGCCTGGTGCCAAACCAGTATGCGACCATACAGGGGGCTATTGATGCCTCTGTGGACGGTGATACAATTATCGCCGAACCGAACACTTACTATGAAAACCTCGACTTTGGAGGAAAAAGCCTCACTCTCACTTCGATCGATCCCAACGATCCGAACATAGTTGCGAGCACCATAATTGATGCCAATGGCTCAACAAACGTCATAATCTTCCCCGACTACCCGGATGCAAATTGCATACTGACAGGTTTTACAATCACTGGGGGAGCACTGTCGGATAGGGGCGGCGGAGTTTATTGTCACGACGGCACAATTATAATCAGCAAATGCATTTTCGTCGGTAACATCGCCGAGAATGGTGGAGGAATATACAACGATTTAGGCAACATGACGGTCACCGACTGTACATTCAATGGCAACATTGCCGCTAACGGGACAGGCGGTGGGATATACAGCTACGAAGGTCACTTGACGGTTTCCAACTGCACCTTCAACTCAAACTCGGCTACAAAAGAGGGTGGTGGTCTGGCCAGTGACTACGAAAGTACGACTGTGACCAACTGTACATTCAACGAAAACTCCGCAAGATGGGGTGGCGCTATCAACAGCTCTCACCATGGAGCCACGGTGAAAAACTGCTTATTTAGAGGAAACTCGGCCCAGGATGGAGGCGGGGTATGTACAAAGTCTCTTACTTCTCGAGAACTGATAATCACTAACTGCACGTTCCACCTGAACTCGGCAGACGATTACGGAGGAGCGGTGTGTATCCGGAACATGGGTGGCGGGCCGGTGTATGACCTGACGCTGACCAACTGCATTCTCTGGGGTAACTTCGCCAATGAAGGCCCACAACTCGCTCTGCTATCAGATGCCAATGCCTCGATAAGCTACTCTTGTTTACAGGGTGATGATGAGGATATTTACGACCACACTTCAGCCACGCTCTATGTAACTTACATTATTGATGACGATCCTTGCTTTGCAGACCAGGACAGCGGGGATTATCACCTCAAATCCGCAGCGGGCAGATGGGATCCCAATACAAACAGTTGGGTAACAGATGATCAAAATAGCCCATGCATTGACAAAGGAGATCCCTGTTCCCTGTGGACTTCAGAACTCTGGCCCAACGCTGAGAGAATAAATATGGGCGTTTATGGGGGAACACCACAGGCAAGTATGTCAACTTCAACAACAGGAAACATAGCCGATATTGACTTCAGCGGCTCAGTAGATGGCATCGACCTGAAACTCTACACAGAAAAATGGCTTTACCTGCAGTTTCTGTTGCACGAAGACCTAAACAGGGACGGAATTGTCAATTCAAAGGATTACGCTATTTTTGCAGATAATTGGCAATGGGAAGAGTAGAGTGCAAGTATGAAGTTAAACCTCAATAGTCTTTGCTCACTGGTAGCGTTGCTAATTCTTAATTCTGCTGTTTTAGCCGCGGATCGGATGGTACCA
>SDBT01008746.1_pt1 | contig 16501 bp, 18 predicted proteins | sample 2277101 | NCBI WGS metagenome assembly SDBT01 (sample SAMN10404973, study PRJNA504765) | marine sediment metagenome | isolation source: marine sediment core GS10_PC15, 103 cmbsf | place: Arctic Ocean: Southern Knipovich Ridge | collected 2010 | reverse complement strand
AGGAAGCGCTCGACGTGATCGACTTCGATCGCGGCCCGGTGGAACCTCAGCTCCCTAAGCTGATCGACGACGCAGCCACCGAACGGCTGGTTGAGTGCGATAAGTTTATTCTCGACCGCCACACGATCGGCGAATCGATCGAGATCGAAAACGACGAGCGATTCCACATCATCTCGGTCATTAAAGGAGCGGTCGAGCTAACCAACGATCCGGCCGGTTGTATACCTGTCCGACCCAAGGGGAGAATTCATGCTCGATAGTCTTTTCGCCGTCGCTCATCTCCACGACACACGGAACGCTGAAGGTGCCGGCTGGCCTACCGGGGTCATTTCTGTCCAGCAGCTTCGGTTGGCCTATAGAAATGATTCGCAGCATCGTGTTCTTTCCGGCGGCTGCCTTCAATTTGGATTCGGGAATGCCGCCATACATTTGTCCGGCCCTGGAGTAATCACCATCAATCATTGCCTTGAAGAATTCTCTGACAACAGCGACAGCCACTTCTTCTGGTGTGGCATCGCCTCGGCTGAGACCAACATCCTCTACGGTCTGATCAACCACCATTACATCATCCGGGACGTCGAGCTCCCAGAGTTGCGGGTCAATCTTCCGATTGTAATCCAAGTATTCGTTGGTCATTTTATGAACATACTCGCCATCATCCAGAATAAACTTTTCCCTCTTAATCAAGAGCTTGGTTTCAGGATCGATCAGGCAAATATCGCGATCTGTAGGTTCAGGGGCAGTTGTTATGATCAACTTGATCGGCCCTTTCGGATCAGAAGGCAGCACGGTTTCGATGACCACATCACCATCTTCTTGCTGCCTGTAATACTTCTCCATGGCAACCTTTGGATCGAAATACTCCATTTTGTTTTTCAATTGCTCTAACAAGTCGCCCTCGACCATTACCAAGATCATATTCTGAGATTTCCACCAGGTTCTCGCTTTGCCCTGCTGCCAGATAATCGCGTTGGGATGCTCATTGGAATCGGGATATTCCATCCGCATTATCTGCGGTTCGCCGTCCTGGCCAAACGTGGCCCATGCCTCCTTCATGCTTCCTTCCTTCAAGGGTGTAATGCGGATATGGATGGAACGGACACCCAGGTTGGCTTCTATTGTTTGCTCGATCGCGTAGGCTGGGGTCGCAGCACCGTCCATCAAGAATGTCGCTCCTATGCCTATGGCAAGAAGTATCGCCGCCGCTGCGGCGAGTTTGGTTAGTTTGCTTCTCATTATTATTTCTCCGATGCTTCGCTGTCGCCGGGCCGGCGGCTTGTCGGGCAGGCCGGCCAGCAGATCGTCGCGAAGCTGTAAATGGTTCCTATTCAGTTCCTGATACACGCTTCGAATGTCTTCATTGTTTCGCTCATTCATGGGAAGCACTCCCGGTGAGTCTTCGCTTAAGCTTTTGTCTTGCCCGCTGCAGCAGGCGGTAAAAACCACTCTTTGAAAGTCCCAGCGTTGCACGTGCGTCTTCGGCCGATTCATCCAGCAGGTAGAACGCGTGGACGGCCAGTCTTTCGTCGCCGGACAGCATCTGCATAGCTTGGTGAAGCTCTCGAACGTCGTCATCTTTGCCGTCAGGCGCTTCGGCTGCGGGCATCTGCTTGTCGTCTACGTCCCCAAACTGGTGGCGGTCGCGAGCCTTGCCCCTGCGCCACTGGCTGGACATCCTGCGGGCGATTCCCACAAGCCAGCCGGCGAATTTTTCGGCATCCCGCAGTGAAGCTAACTTCTCATAGCCCTGTAGAAACACTTCCTGCGCCAGGTCCTGCGCGCAGGGTACGCTATGCGTCGCGTCGTAGCAGATGGCCCGGACCAGCGGCGCGTAGCGATCATAAAGATCGCCGTAGGCTGACTTATCGCCATCCAATGTTGTCCGGACAAGGTCCGCGTCGTTGGGCATCGCTTTACCTTAAGGTTCACGTGAAAGTAGCCACTACCTATATAGTGGCCGCCCCGTGCAATTCGTCTACCGGAATCTCAAGAATATCCGACGGGCTTGAACCGGGCGGGCGGAATGGCGATGATAGACGGACATCAATGAAGGAATCCGATCCGATGAAGAATCGCACAATCGTTCTTGTACTTATCATGACAGCCGTGCTGGCTACCGGCTGCGGTATCGAAGCCAATCGCAAGAGACTCTCGCTGGTCTCACCCGGTATGAGCGAGGAGCGTGTGCTGGAGATCATGGGCAAACCTTCCCGCATCGAAACCCACCGCGGATACACCGGCGAGAAGTACACCGTGCTTCGCTACCATACGCGTTGGGACACGCTCAATGAGGAGCAGGACTTCGCGCCCGTCGTCGTCCGTGGCGGAAAGGTTATCGGCATCGGCAACACATACTGGGACGACAAGAAGCTGATGAAAGTCGACCGCGGCGCCGAACTGAGCACCACCCCACCGGCAGGATGGTGATTTCAATTGGCGATTTACGATTGACGATTGACGATTTCCCGTCAGCGTCCTTTAACACAGAGATCACAGCCTGCCCGCCGAAGCCTTGGCGAAGGCGGGAGAACACAGAGAGAAAAAGCTGAAAGCTAAAAACGGAAAACAGCAACAGCAGGGAAAATGAGGACTGGCTCGGTGCGTCAGCGAAGAGCCTGTCCCTGAGTCCCAACGGGACGGGGATGCCTCTGCCTGCTTATCGCACCTGCCTGCTTATCGCACCTGCCTGCTTAGCGCAGGTAGGCAGGGGTAGGCAGGTGTCCCCACTTTCCCCGAACCAGGGCCGGAGCCAATCCCTTTTCATTCAGCATTAAGCATTCACCATTAGGCATTAAGCATTCAGCATTAGGCATTGAGCATTCAGCATTGAGAATGCCCCTTACATTCGGCATTGGCTTATGCTAGTATTTCTGGCCCTTTTACTGCAGCATTAGCGCTGCATGTATGTAAAAATCCGATGCATGTGAACGACCAGGACAATCAGAACGGCTGTGGCGGCGAGTGCTCAAACTGCTCGCCTGGCTCGATCCCGCCCGCTACAGGTGGGTTCAAGGGCTGGCCGCTCGTAATATCGGCGGCGGCGGCGTTTCTGCTTCCGCTGGTGCTGGCGCTGACCGGCGCGGCGATAGGCCGGGATAACGCCAACAACCAGGTCGCGCTCGCATTTGCAGGCCTGACGATAGGCATGGTTATCGCACTGGTCATTCACAAGGTCTTAAAACGCAAACTTACGTCCCTCCGGGACGACGAGGAGATTTCATGACGAAGTTAGCCGGATTACCGGGCAGCGGAACTTTCGCTCGGGGCATACACCCCAACGACGCCAAGGCGATCGCAGAAGACATACCCATCGAGGTAATGCCCTGCCCCAAGCAACTTGTCATTCCACTGCTTCAGCACACCGGCGCACCGTGCAGCGCCCTGGTGAAAATCAGGGACGAGGTCACCGCCGGTCAGACAATCGGCGACACAGACGCTTTCGTAGCCGCTCCCGTCCACTCGCCGGTAACGGGCGTTGCGGGCAAGCAATCGGTCTGCACGCTGCCCAACGGCAGACACGTGCAGATGATTCCGATAACCGTCGGTGACAATCAGCCGCCTCTCGAATCGATCTACGAAAACATTTACGGTGGCGACTGGCCAAAGAGCGGCCTCGATAAGCACACGCCCAAAATGATCGTCCAGGCGGTTCGCGATGCCGGACTGGTCGGAATGGGCGGAGCTGCGTTCCCCACGAGCGTCAAGTTCACGGTCAACCCCGGCAAGCCAATCGATACGATTCTCGTCAACGGTTGCGAGTGCGAGCCGTACCTGACGGCTGATTATCGCGTAATGATCGAGGCACCGGCGCCGATTATCACCGGTTCGCTACTGGCCGCCCGCGCGTGCGGGGCATCGCAGGTCGTAATCGCCATCGAGAGCAACAAACCCGCCGCGATCGCCAAGCTTCGCGAGGCGGCGGCAGGTACGATCGTCAAGATCGCCGAAGTGAAGACCAAGTACCCGATGGGCGGCGAAAAGCAGACCGTCCCAGCCGTTATGGGACGCGAGATTCCCACCGGCGGACTGCCCCTGGATGTGGGCGTCGTCGTAATCAACGTGGGAACAGCAGCAGCAGTCGCCCGCGCCGTCCTGCGGGAAAAACCACTCACCCACCGCGTGATAACCGTCACCGGCGATGGCATCAGAGAACCCAAAAACCTGCTCGTCCCGGTCGGGGCAAGCTACGGCGATCTGATCGAATACTGCGGCGGACTGACCGACGACGCCGCACGCATCATCGCCGGCGGACCCATGATGGGCTTCGCACTCGGCGAACTCGACGCGCCCGTCACAAAGGGCACGAGCGGAATCGTGGTCCTGACCAAAACCAACGTCCGTAAAGCCGACGAAACCGCCTGCGTGCGATGCGGGCGCTGCGTCGATGTCTGCCCGCTCAACCTCGTACCAACCAAGATAGCGCTAGCCGCCCGCCACCAGGATTGGGATCTGGCCAAAAAATATTACCTCACCGCGTGCTGCGAATGCGGCTGTTGTGCATACGCCTGCCCGGCAAGCATCCCACTGGTGCAACTGATGCGAGTGGGCAAGGCACTCATGCCACGAAACTGAGAAAACGCACTACCCTAAAGGGTAGTGGCACCCTCGCGATTGTTGATTCGGCTTCGCGATCCGGCTTCGCCAAAGGCTACGCCGGGACAAGTTGACGATTTCGGATTTCGGATTTGAATAGATTAACGCCCGACCGAAGGATTAAAAGGATCGGAATTAATGGCTGAAGAAAAGAAAATAGTTGAACAGATCCCCGCCGCTGCGGTTCTTGCCGTTGCGCCAGGCCCACATATCTCAAACACTTCGCTGACAACGCGGAAGATGATGCTCGACGTCCTGATCGGACTACTACCGATACTCATCGCCGCGGGGGTCGTGTTCAAGCAACTCGCTGCCTTTCAGATCGGCGTCTGTGTTACCAGTTGCGTGCTGGCCGAGCTGATCTTCACCGCGATGCGAGGCCGCTGGGCACACATCGGCGACTTATCGGCGATCGTTACGGGTGTGATACTCGCACTCTCGCTTCCGGGTACGGCCCCGTGGTGGGTCGGTGCGATCGCAGGCGCTGTGGCTATCGGCATTGGAAAGATCGTCTTCGGCGGGCTGGGACAGAATATTTTCAACCCCGCAATGGTCGGCCGTGCGTTCGTAATGATCGCCTTCGCGGGCCTGCTCGGCGCCGGCGGATACGTCAATGCCGACTCGGCTATCCAGGCTATCACGCAGGCAACGCCCATGAACGCCTTCAAGCAGTCCGGGGTGGTAACACCGCTAATGGACCTGCTCCTGGGCAACACCAATGGATCGCTTGGCGAAACATCCGCACTTGCATGCATTCTGGGCGGGTTGTACCTCTGCTGGCGAAGGACGGCGTCGTGGGAAATCCCCGTCGCGATGATCCTGTCCGTCGCAGCCATCGCCGGAGCGGGCAACCTGATGAACACCGGCGCCCAATGGACCCTCAATCACCACCTGCTGGGCGGGGCGGTGCTGTTCGGTGCGTTCTTTATCGCGACCGATCCGGTTTCAAGCCCGCTGACGTCCAAGGGCAAGTTCATATTCGGCGCCGGTATCGGGGCGTTGGTGATGCTGATACGGACATTTAGCAGCTATCCCGAAGGCGTGATGTTCGCGGTACTGCTGATGAACGGACTGGTTCCGCTCATCAACCGATGGTGCGTACCGCGCCCGGTCGGCGGACCGACACCAACGCCGGTGGCGAAATAAGGTTGCACAAGGCGTCCCTTTGGGACGCCGCTAAACAAAAAACCCGGCTTCGTCCCTGTTGGACTACGCCGTGGCAAGCGAGTTAACGAAATGAAGAACAATTATCTCATACAGGCGTGGCTGGTCTTGATGCTGGCGATCTGCTTCGGTTCGGCTTTGGCGGGCATGGAAGTGGCGTTGAAGGACAAGATTCAAGCCAACAAACTCAACGAAACGTTGGATCAGATTCCCAACCTTGTCCCCGGTGCGAGCGCCGAACACAGTAAACAGACCGAGGTGGGCGGCCAGACCGTATTCGCCGCCAAAGATACCGGCGGCAAACTTATCGGCTGGGTCGTCTCCGCATCGGGCCAGGGTTTCGCCGACGCCATCGAAGTGCTGATCGGTCTGAATAACGACGCCACGAAGATCACCGGCGTGTACGTTCTCAGCCAGAAGGAAACACCGGGCCTCGGCGATAATATCACCAAGAACGGCTGGACGGATCAGTTCGCCAAAAGGGATACCCGCCCGGCGCTGGTGGTAACCAAGGCTTCCCCGATGGCTCCTAACGACATCTGGTCCGTCTCGGGCGCGACGATTTCATCGGACAGCGTAACTAAGATTGTCAACGACGCGGTTGCAAAGCTTGCACAACCGCTTAAAGCAGCCGCAACGCAATAGAGGTAAGAAATATGCCACAAGACGGACCGACACCCGCAGAGAGATTTATCCGGGGCATACTTCCGGAGAATCCGGTTTATCGCCAGTTGCTGGGCATGTGCCCGACGCTTGCGGTCACCGCGAACCTAAAGGCCGCCGTAACCATGTCCGCAGCGGTGATGTTCGTGCTGTTCTGTGCGAATATCATCACGTCGCTCATACGCGGACTGCTGAAGCCCCACCTGCGAATCCTGGTCTTCACGCTGACTATCGCCACGTTCGTGACGATAGCCGACAGGCTGCTGCAGGCGTTCATGTGGGACATGTCCAAGGAACTCGGGCCTTACGTCCCGCTGATTATCGTCAACTGCGTCATCATCTGCCGCTGCGAGGTCTGTGCTTCCAAACAGGGCATTGTGACCGCAGGTGCCGACGCGATCGGACAATCGATCGGCTTTGCACTGGCATTGACATCCATCGCAGCCGTTCGCGAACTGCTGGGTGCGGGCGCACTGTTCGGCTATGCGGTTCTTCCGGCTGCCTGGCCTGGCTGGGCCGTCATGATCCTGCCGCCCGGAGCGTTCCTCACCCTTGGATTGCTGCTAGGAGCTGCCAACTGGATCAGTTCGGGAATCGCCGCCCGGACCAAGACAGCGAGTTAAAGGCTTCACCGCCGCCGTCGAAGGTTAAGTCGGCAGATTGCCGCTGCGAAATATAAGCGGTACGCCGTTAGGAGTTATAAAGAATATGGAATATATCGGAACACTATTACTGATCGCCGTCGGAGCAGCACTGATAAACAACTTCGTGCTGTACTACTTCGTGGGCATCTGCCCGTTTATCGGCGTATCACGTCGCGTGGACATGGCATTCGGCATGGGCTGCGCCGTAACGTTCGTTATTTCCGTTGCGGCTACGCTGAGCTGGCTGTTCACCTTCTATATACTCCGGTCCGGCGCGCCGCTGACGGCCTGGGTGGCGGGTCTGTTTAATTACCAAAACACAATCGACCTTGGAATACTCAGCTACATCGTTTACATCTTCGTGATCGCATCGGCGGTCCAATTGGTCGAGATGTACGTGCGAAAGTTCTTCCCGCCGCTGTATAAATCGTTCGGCGTGTTCCTTCCGCTGATCACCACTAACTGCGCGATCCTGTTCGCCTGCCTTGAGATCATGAAGCACGTCTCGGGCGCACCGACCGGCGAGATGTGGGGCCTCGATAAATCGCTCATACTTGCAATGTTCGGCGGGATCGGATTCATGATCGCCATCGTGATCATGGCTGGCATTCGCGAAGAACTCGACCTTTGCGACGTGCCCAAGAGCCTGCAAGGTGCGGGAATAACGCTGATCGTCGCGGGCATACTCGCCCTGGCGTTCATGGGCTTTACCGGCGTTGATAAGGGCCTCAAAAACCTGATGACCGCACCCGCCCAGGCCGCCCAGGCAGAAACGACGCCCGCTGTCGAAACGCCTGCCATCGAAACGCCCGCGGGCGAAATTGGCACGGTTCCGGCCATTCCAGGCTAACGAAATACGCATTTGCGCCAGAGCGCGATTTGAGATAACGAGGTAAAGATGAGTTCGATGCTGATCATAATACTACTTGCCGGCGGAACCATGCTGGTACTGGCAATGTTCATGACCTACGTTCTTGGCTGGGCCAACCAGGCCTTCCACGTGGAAGTAGATCCGCGAGTCGAGAAGGTAATCCACGCCCTGCCTGGCGCCAACTGCGGCGGCTGTGGATACGTCGGCTGCGGCGAATACGCAGAAGCGGTCGTCGAAGGTACCTGCGGGGCCGATAAGTGCCCCGTCGGTGGCGATAGTTGCGCCGCGAAGATCGCCGAGATCCTCGGCCTCGAGCTGGAGCAGTCCTGGCCGCACCGCCCGGTGGTACACTGTGGCGCTACTGGCGACGAGCGTCTCAAGAAGCACCCATACTCCGGCGAGCAGACATGCACGGGTGCCAACCTGGTCGGTGGCGTACAGGGCTGCACGTACGGCTGCCTGGGCTTTGGCGACTGCGCCGTATCGTGCGATTTCGATGCGATCCACGTAAACGACGGGCTTGCAACGGTCGATTATCACAAGTGCATCGGCTGCGGAGCGTGCGAAAACGCCTGCCCGAGACACATCATTCACATGGTGCCCTTCAAGGCCGAGAAGATGGTCGTCGTCGCCTGCTCCAACGGCGACTTCGGCAAGGAAGTTCGCGGCGTCTGCAAAGTCGGATGTCTCGGCTGCGGTTCGTGTGCGAGGCTGAGCGACCTGTTCGAGGTCAAGGGCAACATCGCACGGATCGATTACGACAAGTACGACCCGGGCAAGGTAGACGAACTGTCCGTCGTACTCGAAAAGTGCCCGATGAAACGAATCATTCCCATGGGCAAGCCCTCGGCGGCTGACCTTGCCGCCGTCGCCGGCGAACAGGTGGATGACATCGTCCGCGACGAGTTCGAAACCACCGTCGATAAGACCGAGTGGCACGGATAAAGGATTTGCGATTTAGGATTTCGGAATTCGGAATTTGTTCGCCTCCGATAGGTCTACTTTTTGGCAAAAAGAAGAACGACCACAGATTTGCCACAAAGAGCACGAAGAACACAAAGAGTTTTCAACCGACAAAGTGAATCTGTTCTGTTCTCTGTGAACTCTGTGATCTCTGTGTTAAGTCTGTTGCTGTTTCCGTTTTTGTTGTTCTGTCCTTTGGGGCTGAGTTGTTTAGAATCGTGTCATGAGAATTCTCAAGCGAATCGCCAAGGCGTGGCAGAAGACCAAACCCGAAAAACCCAAACATGGGCTGGTTCGCGCTGTCTGGTCTGTTGTCCGCATTGTGGTGCTGGCCTACATCGGCACGGCTGCCCTCCTGACCGGTTGCCAGTCGCACTTCGTCTACTTCCCCATCGATGATCTCGACGGATCGCCGGACGATTTCAAGCTGGCCTACGAGGATGTTTATCTCGAAACCGAAGACGGGCTGAAGCTGCACAGCTGGTTCGTGCCCGCCAAGGACGCCCGCGCCACAGTGCTGATCTGTCACGGTAACGCCGGAAACATCTCGCACCGCCTTCCTTTGCTGAGAACATTCAACCGCATGGGGCTGAACTCGCTAATCTTCGATTATCGCGGGTACGGGCAGTCCGAGGGCAAGCCCTCCGAGGAAGGAACGTATCTCGACGCAAAGGCAGCATGGACGTATCTCACCGAGCAACGATCCATCCCGCCCGAGCAGATCGTCCTGTTCGGCAGGTCGCTTGGCGGAGCGGTAGCCGCCCACCAGGCGATCGAGACAACGCCCGGGGCGCTGATCGTCGATTCCACATTCACCTCACTGCCCGACATGGCAGCCGATATCTACTGGTTCCTACCGGGTGCGAGACTGTTTTGTCGATACGATTATGCGACGGCCGATTCTGTCAAGCAGATCAAGTGCCCGCTGCTGGTGATGCACTCACCCGACGACGAGATGATCCCCTTCTCCCACGGCCGGGCGGTCTTCGAGGCGGCGCACGAACCGAAACAGTTCCTGCAGACAAGAGGTTCGCATAACGAAGATTCGCTGACGGTAAACAGCGCCCACACGGACGCATTGAAGGGATTCATTTCGAAGCATCTATCCGACTAGCCGCGAACCCCAACGGGGCAGGCGTGAGTGAGCGGTAATCTTTTCAATCTGAATTCCGCAATCCGAAATGTCTTCATCTCCATTCATCTTCGATGCGTCGCATGCGCTTCTGGGCGAGGTGGGCAAAGAATATCGCCACGCCCACACAGAGCACCGCCGTGGAAACCGTGGAGATTATCGCCATCCGCAGCGCCGGGTCCGGTGGCAATTGGTATCCTTGATCGTATCCTTTTTGCATAATCCCCATGAACGTGGCGTGTCCCGCCAGCAACCCCAGCCCCAGGCCCGCAAGTCCGCCCTTGAGCAAGCTCGCCGATCGCATGCCCACGGGAATCACAAGGCCTGCCGCCAGTACCATCGCCACGCGCGGACCGTACTGGTTGGGAAGCAGCAACGCGGGGAAAAACCCGGCCGCTATGAATCCCAGCACCAGATACAGGACTTTCATAGCCTTGTTCTGACGCCGGCCTGCTTTTCGCTTGGATATCATTATTGGATTGCAGCCCTTCCACTATCGACGACGATGTGCTTATCGAAGCCGTCGGTCCGGACCATCTCATACGCTTCGGGATCGCCGACGACAATCATAGCCTCGATACCGCTGTCCGGGTCGATCAGTTTGAGCCCGTCGGTGCCCAGTACGCTCAGCGCCGTCGCCCACGCATCGGCCAGCGTTGCGTTGGGAGCAATCACCGTAACCGAAGGCGTCATCTCGGCGGCAAAGCCCGTTCGCGGATCGACGATGTGGCTGTATCGCTTACCGTCTATATCCATGAATCGTTCGTAGTTGCCGCTGGTGCAGACTGCCTCGTCGCGAAGCCCCAGCACGGCGATATACTCACCGCCGAACGGATTCTCGACGGCGACCATCCAATCCCCGCCGTCTTTTCGCCTGCCGAAGCAGCGCACGTCCCCTCCGACGTTCACCAGTCCCCTGTCGATACCGGCCGAGATCATCGCCTCGGCGGCCTGGTCTATACCGAATCCCTTCGCGATTCCGCCAAAGTCAATGCCCGCCCCGTCGGTCTTCTTGCGGATTCCACCGTCGACAAACTCGAAATGCTCCCAGCCGGAGAGTTTCTTCGCCAGGGCAAGTTCGGCTTCGCTCGGAACTCGCCCTTCCTTGCCCGCCGAGGCCCAGGCTTTGATTATCGGCAGGCAGGTCGGATCGAACGCTCCGGCGGTTTTTTCGGTGAGTTCCCGTGAGCGGCGGATAAGTTGCAGAGTATCCGGTGACAGTTCGACGATCTCGCCCGCGGGGGCGGCGTTGAGAGCGCCGATCTGCGAGGCATCCAGATGCCTGGACATATGAACCTCGACCTGGCGAAGTGCTGCCTCTGCCCCATCGAGTCCGCGCTCGATACTTTCGATCTTCTGCGGCGAAGCTATCGCCGTAAGCTGGCAGGTCGTACCCATCACGCCAAAAGGCGATCGCTTGAATTCATCCGGCGGCGGATCGGGCAGCAAAAACACCGCCGCAATGCACCCGAGGATCACCAATGTTATGATAATGACGGGAGATTTCTTCATCATTCGCCTTTGATGTACTCGGCCGTCACTATCGAATGCATTCCGCCGCGCGGAGTAAATTCGCCCGTCACGGTCATCTGCCTCGGATCGAGCACTTCCACCAGATCGTCGAGGATGCGATTGACCACGTCCTCGTAGAACACGCCCTCGTTGCGGTAGCCTTGCAGATAGAACTTGAGGCTCTTGAGTTCGATGCAAAGCTCGTCGGCGACGTACTCGATTTCGATCTCGCCGAAATCGGGCTGGCCTGTTTTCGGGCAGACGGAAGTGAACTCCGGTGCGACGTGCGTGATGATGTAATCGCGGCCGGGATGCGGGTTTTCAAATGTCTCGATGGCTGGCATTGCTATATCCTTATTGTTGGTGTCCAACTTCACTGCCAGATTAACAGATTCCACTGATTGAACCAATGGCCAATGGACGGTAACGTGTGGTCATGAATCAGACGGAACCCAAAGACGCTATCGTGCTGCTATCTGGCGGGCTGGACTCGGCGACGACGCTGGCGATCGCCCGCGACGCGGGGTACACCTGCCACGCACTGAGTTTCGATTACGGTCAGCGTCACCGATTTGAGCTCGAAGCTGCCGCCAGAGTAACCGAATCGCTCGGCGTGACGGAGCATCGCGTGGTGAAGATAGACTTGAGCGCGACCGGCGGATTCGGCCATTCGGCGCTGACCGACCAGATCGCCGTGCCCAAGGACCGCGACGACGACGATGGCGAAATACCCGTAACGTACGTCCCTGCCCGCAACACGATCTTCCTCGCTATCGCCCTCGGTTACGCCGAGGTCACCGGTGCGTTCGATATCTTCATCGGCGTCAACGCCGTCGATTACAGCGGCTACCCGGACTGCAGGCCGGAATTCATCGATGCATTCACCAAACTTGCGAATCTCGCCACTGCCGCCGGTGTCGAGGGCAAGGGCAAGTTCGAAATTCGCGCCCCGCTGATCGAAATGACCAAGGCGGAGATCATACGCATGGGATTATCGCTCGGCGTGGATTACTCGCTGACGCACAGTTGCTACGATCCGGACTCTGCTGGCGCTGCGTGCGGACACTGCGATTCGTGCAGGTTGAGACTCGCCGGATTCGCCGAAGCCGACGCCACCGACCCGGGAATCTACGCAGCCAGCTAGCCACGACAGGGATGGAGCGGAAACTTGGCGGCAAACACAATTCGGGTGGCTGATCTCCCCAAAGGGGCAGGCCCGACCCGCTACGCAAGCTAAAGGATTATTTCCGGCTGCGCCCACCCATCGCAGTGGATGGGCTTAACCAAATTTATGCAATCCGTCCGCCCCGACCAAATTTATGCAATTCCCCCCCGGCCGATTTGCCCACTCCCGTTGCGAATCTTATTGTTCAAGCGGATGAGGTGTCGGCCTACGAGGCTGATATAGCTTAACGACTTGTCCATAAATACATTACGGAAAGGATAGCCATTGACAATGCTTCGGACTCGAACCTCCGGAAGCGCAGGAACCATCCTCGCGCTGACATTCGCACTGCTATGTAGCCCCGCAGCGGGCCAGGATGCAAACCAACCAGCCGGGACGTTCACCGTCTCGCTGGATGAATTGCTCGGTCAATATCAGCCTGGCGATGTAAAGACGATTGCCCTCGACCCGGCGGACTGGGACTGGATTCTCGAAAACGCCTACTTGCGGCTTACCGGCTACGTCGAACCCGGCCAGGGTGACGGATTCGTGCCCCCGCCGCAATTCGAGATAGGAATTCGCCGCGACCCCGCCGGCGGGTTTACAACTATCAGCCAGCAAAGCGGCGACGGAGTTATTGACCTCGACATACTGCTTGGTGCCAACGCGCCCGGCCTGGACAACTTCCTTTCAGGCTCGACGGGCGAAATCAGCATCTTCATGACGCCGATGTTCGGGATCGATTTGAGCGAACTGCCATCGATACAGATCGACAAAGCGGAACTGGTCATTGAAGGCCAACCGACCGTCGCCATCCCCGAACCGATGACGATCCTTTTCATGACGGCCGCAGGCCTGCCTGTACTGTTGAGGCGCCGCCAAAGCCGGAGCTGAAATCCCGAGTTCACCTCGGGGCTCGGCGCCGGATCGCTCCTGCTGATCAAACCCAGACGCGGGAAGAAATCGGGTGCCACCGCCATTTATGGCGGTGCTCGCCTGCACGCCCCCTCAACCCGTGGGGATCAACACGGTCGTAAATGACCGTGGCACCCATTCGATAGATTCAAATGCTATGCCAAATGAGAAGGCGGCCGGTTTTATAACCGACCGCCTTTAGGTTGCATCAAAATCAGCTTCAATCCCAGCTATCTGACCGACTCATTCGTCTTTGGGCGTTTCTTCACGCGATTGTAGAGACTGCGTCATCTCAGCTATGGTTTGTCTTTTCTCAGCCTGGAGTTCTTTTGCCTCAGCTAAGGATTTCTTTGCCTCAGCGAAGGATTTCTCTACCTCAGCTGCGTCTTTTGCGATCCTTGCACTCTCTTCCATGCTCTCTGCCGTCAGTTCCATGACCCCTTTCATCACCTCACTTGCATCCATCCCATCCGGCACATCCGACTCGGCCGGCAGGTCCGCTTCGGCGACATCTTCGACGTGCAGATCGCCGTATATGACGCGATAGATGTCCGAGTCTTTCGGCTTGTACCAGCAAACGGCGCTCTGGGCGTCGCCAAGCTGAACACCGTTGCCGAAGTACTTGAAGTTCTCCTCGCCAATTGTCTGAATGAACATCATCACGCGGGCAAGTCTCATACCGAAGTCCTGAGAGAACTGCATTATCTCCTGCTCGGAGGGCTCTCTGTCTCCGAACTCTTGCTTCATTTCTTCCCCTATCTTTTCCCCCATGTTCTTCATTATCTCTGGAGTAATCATCGGGGAAGACGGAAAGACATTGTCGTTGAGTTCGGCAAAAAGCTGTAATCCCACAATCAGGTCGGCTTCGCCCAAGTTACCCATGGCAATGTCACTCTCATGGATCTTGTAACCTTCCGGTATTGTCATGTCGAACAACTCGTCGTCCAGTTCCACGTCAAACTGAAAATCGGTCATCTTCATATTGCCCATGTCGAACATGTCACCTTCGATCAACACTAGCAGGGCCGTTTCGCTATCGACCCAGATGTCCATTTCTATTCCCATCTGTGTTACACGGAATCCATGGGCCAGTTGGCCGTCGATCTCTCTCTCACCGAGAGGTTCGTTCGAGCCCTCGACGAGTCTCTTGAACTCGGCAAGATAGTTCTTATGCTGCTTACGGGTAATATCTGGCATATCGGAGAAGTTCATCCGTATGGCCAATTTCTGTTCGGGGGTCAACATGACCACCACACCGTCTTCGGATGACATGTCCATGACCATGATCTGTTGATGCTCCCGACCATTGATGAACATTGTTATTTCCTGACGCATTAAGCCTGGCTCTTTGGCGAAGAAGTCGCAGTGCATCGTTGTCTCGATTGTCTCGCCACCTGGCATGGGTGTTGCCATTTGCATTTCCATCTTGAACGTCATGGTCTGTGCGTTGCGGATAATACGCTGCACGTCGGCCCAGGCGACGGTTGCTCCGCCGGTGCCTACCGTCATCCAGAGGAATGCTGCGCCAACGGCTGCGAGTACAAGGATTGATGCTGCGATTTTCGTTATGCGGTTCATATGTAGTATCCCCTTTCGGGTCTTGATGTCTTCGGTTCCGGCTGCATCCAACACTGCCTGCAGCGCGCCAGCCGGCGGGCCGGGGGCAATCTCGACGGTGTTCAGAGCGTCGATTGCCTTGTCCACGCCAGCGTCTCTGATTGTCTCGTACTTGTCGTTCATTGCATCACCTCCGATGCTTTTCCTGCGGAGGACTCCAACAGTTCTCTCACACGCGATCTGGCACGATGAAGCGTTACTCCGACAGCCGTCGTCTTCATGCCAAGCAGCTTGCCGATTTCGCGATACTTCATTCCGCTCAGGTGGTGCAGGCTGAACACTTCAGCCTGGCCGTCTGGCAACTGCGCGATTGCGTCTCTCAACTGTCCAGCCAACTCCATCTGCTGCGCCTGGGCTGTCGGCGACGGCTGGGTGCACTGGACTGCCTCGAAGTTCGCTGATTCGCCCGTCAGATTCCTTCGGCGAATCTTCGCTCTCAGCAAATCCAGCGCCTTGTTCGTCGTAAGTTTCTTCAGCAGGCCGGGCCAATTGCGCACCTGCTGACGGCGCGAGATATCCAGCGCCGCTATGAACGCTTCCTGATAACAGTCCGCAGCGTCCGCGTGATCAGCCAGCAGCCTGTACGCTGTCCGCCAGACCAGATCGCTGTGTTCGGTTACGGTTTTCTGCCAGTTCGTCATGCTCACCCATATTTAGGAAATCGGCCGACTTCATAATAACAGTCGCCCACCACTGCCCCATTATTACAGGCCGATTGAAAAAAACGCGATGGGAAATGCCACTAAGCTGAAAACAACAAAACGGGCAGTCGAACAATCCCGTAGTAAACGCAGAAAACGACACCTAGGATTATTCTTTGGAACGGCAGCATCGGACGTGGACGACAATTCAGTTGGGCCATTTCACGTAAGGAGATCGCCATGGCAGTTGTCACCATCGCAGATGTGTTGCACCACGCCGAACGATTCGAGCAGATGCTGGCTGATTTCTATGCCAACCTTGCCGAGCATACTAGCCGCGAGGGCGTGCGAATGCTCACCGATTACATGTCTCGTCATCGTAATCGAATCGCAGAGGCCCTGGAGAAACTATCCCCCGAAGACGCAAAGGAGGTTTGCGCCACGCCGCTGCGCTACGAACCCCAAGCCGCAGACTGCCACTGTTTCGATAGCATTGACCTGCCACCCGATGCCACTTCAGCTTCGGTACTGGACACAGCCGTCACCCTCGATGAGTGTCTTGTAAAACTTTACCGCCAGGTACTGCAACAGCCCGTGAATGGGCATGTCCGGGAAGTTTTC
>SDBT01008745.1_pt1 | contig 16503 bp, 12 predicted proteins | sample 2277101 | NCBI WGS metagenome assembly SDBT01 (sample SAMN10404973, study PRJNA504765) | marine sediment metagenome | isolation source: marine sediment core GS10_PC15, 103 cmbsf | place: Arctic Ocean: Southern Knipovich Ridge | collected 2010 | reverse complement strand
GCGGCGTGTGTTTATCAGGGAAGGGTTTGTGCTTGAGGGTGTGGAAGGCAGAATAAGCAGGGCCGAAGGGAGCGAAGACAAATGGCTGTTTGCGGCTGATGTTGATATAAGCGACGGGAGGGGCATTATCAAGGCGGGCCAAAAGATGGAGCTTTTGCCTTCGGGGACTCTTGAGCAGATAACGGCTCAGGTTGAAGAGGGAAAAGGGGGAACCGGTGTAAGGCTTTGGGCGAGTGTAACGAGATACAGCAACAGGTGCCGGCTGAGCGTGGGTGAGTTTGAGGATGTTTCGCTTCGTAAGGAGTTCTTCGACAAGAATTTTCTGTTTGTGTGGTATTTTATCCCGATGAGCAGCATCCGGGAGGAGCAAAGTGAAGTGGAGGACGAGGAAGAAGCCGAGAAGGAGGAGGCAACGGAAGAGGAAGTGGAAGATTCGATTTTGCCGGCGGATGTGATGGCGATGCTTAAGCCGAAGCGGATGGTGAACCTGGCAAAGCTGAAGAAGCTGGATATTAAGGGTGATGTGATGTTGGCCGACAGGACGGGTTTTGTGATTGGAGGTGAGGGGGACAAGGTGTTTGTGATTGACGGACTCGGCAGAAATGTTGATGATATTTCGTTTCGACTTTTGGGGTGTGAGGTTTTGGAGCGGACAGAGGCGAATTTGGCCGGCTCGCCGTATCGGCAAAGATACCGCGTGGCCGGGCGAGTAACAAAATATAAAGGCCAGTTCTACATGCTGCTCCAGCGGGCGGTGAGAACATACAATCATGGAAACTTCGCAAGGTAAAGGACCTAATGTGAACACCAAATTTAAAGACATACTTGTATCCTCTTCAAGTCCAGACTGGCATGAGCGATTAAGAGAGATTCATAGAAGGGTGAAAGAGGCAACATATTTTAATGATGGTGATGATAATGATAACAAGCTCAAGAGTATATTGGGTGGCGTGAGGAAACGCAAAGACCTTGCTGTCGCTGAATACACTAAGCAATTTGATGGGATTATACTGACGTCGGGTCAATTCCGAGTTCCCAAGAAAGATTTGGAAAAAGCTTACAAAGAGGTCGATAAAGATCTCTTGGCATCAATTCGCCAGGCAATTTCCAATGTGAGACAATATCAAGAAAAGATATTTATCGGTAACAAGAAGGAGAGTAAACATCCGGGGATAAAATACACGTCTATAAAGAGGGTGGGAATTTGTGTGCCGGGTGCATCAGCCCCGCTTCCCTCTACAGTTATAATGACAGCGGTTCCCGCGCAGGTGGCGGGCGTAAAGGAAATAGTTGTGGTCTCTCCGCCACGATACAATGGCACAATTCATCCAGTAATCTTGGCAGTTTGCCATGAACTCGGAATCAGCGAGGTTTACAGGATTGGCGGTGCCCAAGCGGTGGCAGTTCTGGCGTTTGGGACCGGGACAATATGGCCTGTTGACAAGATCGTTGGGCCGGGTAATCAATGGGTGCAAATGGCGAAGCGAAAGGTGTTTGGGTACGTCGATGTCGATTCAATTGCAGGGCCAAGCGAGGTTCTGATCATCGCAAATGATAGCGCAAACCCAGCCTGGGTAGCAGCAGACATGTTGAGCCAGGCAGAGCACGACCCTGGAAGTGCGGTCGTGTTTACGGATTCGGAGGAACTTGCCGGCAACGTCCTCAAAGAACTTGAGATACAGGTTGAAAAGCTGGACCGCGCAGATAGTGCAATTAAATGCGTGAAGAAATATGGGGCGATAATTGTTTTTGATAACATGAAAGAAGTGGTCACACAAGCTAATTACTTTGCAGCGGAGCATCTCCATATTCAGTGTGGTAAAAAAAGCAAGGGACTCGCTCGTCAAATCGAAAATGCTGGAGCCATATTTGTTGGGGAGTACTCGCCGGTGGCGGTTGGCGATTACTGGGCGGGGCCGAGTCATGTGCTGCCGACAGGTATGACGGCGAAGTTTTTCAGTGCGCTTAGCGCGAATGATTTTATTAAGTCCACGAGTATTATCGAATACAGCAAGAAGCAGTTGGAAGCCAGTGCTGATGATATTATTCGATTGGCGATGGTTGAGGGGCTCGACGCACATGCCAGGAGCGTAGAAATCCGCCGGGGCGGGTAACTACACGGACCAGTAAAGCTTTTTTTCGTTACGGTAGTAGAATCTGCCGAGTATGTGCGCAGCCACTAATAACAGATAAGCATATACGCCGCGCAGGATGAAGCCGATGGTTTTGTCGGCGTTGTTGGGCAGACAGATAGAGATGCCGAGGACAATCACAAGAGGCAGGCACAGGGCCAACAAGACCAAACAATACCGTAAGAACGTGGTGCATACGGAGGAGATAATAAGTATGGGATTAAGTGCACAAAGGGAGCCGAACATTACGGTCGCCAAAAGTGCCATCGGCACAAGGCTGATGCCACAGGCGAGCAGCAACCAGCAAATCCAGTCGCTGCGTTCTACAATCGAGTAGTACGCGACAGCGGGCACGAGGCAAACGAGCAGGCAACAGGCGATGCGGAACAGTTGCATGACCATGTCGAGGATGCCTTCGCCGACATCGGTGTTAAGTGTCTCGGGCGCGCGCATTCTGCCCAGGGCGCTTTGGCGTATGCACGTGTTGCAATACCAGAGAAGGTACACTGTAACCATGAAAATTATGATGGTAAACAGCAGGTGGATGGGCGCCAAGAGAATACGGAGTGAGCCGAGAACGGCGCCGAGTCCGGACTATATCAGGAGGCAAATTACCGGTGTGAAGATATAAATGGCGAGGATAGTCAGGCCGGGCGTGCTTATCGGATAGAAAAACACGTCGATAAACGACGGCAGTTTTCTTGCCGCTTGCGGGTCTATCCACTGGTTTGCTTCCAGGTCATCAAGCAACAGGACGCTCCCTTGGCACGATCGGTAAGAAAGGTTTCATAAGGTCTTGCCGGTATCATTAAGTATGCAATACGCAAAGATTTATTGAAAGAGCCGATGGGCCGCCAGTGATGTAGTAACTTCTCTTGGCATCTTCATGTGTTATCAATCGGCCAATTCGTGCGGCGACTGTAGTGTCTTAGTGTCTGGGGCGTCAAAAAGTACTGTGGACAATACGCAAATCGCTACTGGGGGGCGGTCAGCGGGGAGGAGGGGGAGAGGAGCCTGAGAAGGATGATTTCGGATTTTGAGCCGAGTCGCATCCGCGGGCCCCAGGTGCCTGTGCCGGTCGAGACGTAGAGGTATGAGTTTTCGTGTCTGTAAAGGCCCTTTACGTAGGGGAAAAGTTGACGGAGGTAGAAATTGAAGGGGAAGATCTGGCCGTTGTGTGTGTGGCCGGAGAGCATGAGGTCTATGCCGGCTTTTGAGGCGGCCTCGAGGCCTTCGGGGCGGTGGTAGAGCAAAACCGCAAATTTTGCCGGGTCGATTTCTATGTGTTTTAACCGGTCAGCGACATCGTTTTCATCGTCGATGCCGATGATTTGCAGGCCGTCGAGAGTGACGGATTCGTTGCGCAAGGTTTTTACCTTAGTGGTTTCTAATAGCGACATGACATTTGCTAAGCCGGCGTAGCGTTCGTGGTTGCCGAGGACAAAAAAAACAGGGGCGGCCAGGTCGTTGAGTCGGGCCAAAGCGGCGTTGTCTAATCTATGGTGTGAATCTACGAGGTCGCCGGTTATGACCACGACGTCAGGATTAAGAGAATTTGTCTTTTCGACAACGCGCGAGAGGAATTTACCACTCACTGAGCCTAAGTGTATGTCGGATAGCTGGGCGATGTTCATATTGACTGTTGCGGGTATTTGGACGGTTGTGATATGGAGGATTCGAGCGTTTATCATTGCATATATGCTTGCAATGGAAGCGATTGCGAGGACGGCTATGCCGCCATAGGGTTTTGGGATTTTTAAGATGATGTTGATGACCTCGAAAGCGAGGAGACAGGCCAGGAGCAACATAGCCACACCCATCCAGTGAGAGGCCAGAACATAGAGCAGTTTGGTTAGTGCGTTGCCGAACCGCTGTTCGAGTATGATGGCCCCGATGAAGGAAAATGTCAGGATGACGAGCAGGAGGGCAAAAACGAAGCGTCGTTTTATGCGCAGCAGGCCGAAGAGCCGCCAGAGGATATAAAAGTTACCTCCGAAATATATGGCTAAGAATGTTATAAAAAACATTACACAATTGCTCGTTCAATCTATTTTGGGTATCACACCAGATCGCAGGCGTCAGGTGGCATCCAGTGTGGGTCTTTGGCGTTCCATTTTACGTTGCAGCCGATGGGGTTGGTTACAGGTGTAGTTATGGATTTAGCTGCGAGGTGTTCTTCGAGGGCGTTTTCAAGGTTGTTCTCGGTCACCTGGCTTGTGTCACGCGGATTGTCAACGGCCCGGCCGGTGTAAATGAGCTTGCGCTGGTCGTCGAAAACGTAGAAATGGGGAGTCCGCAGCGCTCCATAGGCCCGGGCGATATCCTGCGTCGCGTCGTAAAGGTAAAGCCAGGGGAAGTTGTAATCGGCCATGCGCTTGACCATGTTATCGAAGGAATCTTCTTCGTATGTGTTGGGGCTGTTGGAATTGATGGCGACAAAGGTTACGCCGCGCGGTGTGAACTTTTCCACCGTTTTGCGGTTTAGCTCGTCGGAACCTATCACATAAGGGCAGTGGTTGCACGTGAAGAAGATGACGAGGACGTTGGCATCGGCAAAATCAGCAAGTGAATAAGTGTTGCCGTTGGTGGCCGGCAGTGAGAAGTCAGGGGCCTTTTGTCCGATTTGGAGTGTGAACGCCATAGCGTACCTCCCTAAAGTTAGTTTCAGTTGTTTTTGTGTACCGGTGGGTATTATAAGGGATGGCGGCGCCTCAAAGAAGCAAAATACGGGATGGACTTTCCTTAGGGCGGCCTGCAAAGCAAGACTGTCGAGACCACTGTCGTTTTGGGTGGGTCTCTAAGAATCGTCGGCTCTGTGCTCGATATGCCACAGGCCCGCTTCGGGGGGGATTTTGCCGCCAAGGAAATTGAGCACTTGGCGGGCTTCATCAAGGGTCTTCTTTGCGCCTACCTTTGGGGAGCGCAACAACTTAAGAAGATTCTGCACTTCGGTGAACTCGGGGTTTTCCTGGCCGGCCAATTTCAGGGCAGCCAGCGCCTCATTAACAGCATTGCGCAAATGTTTTTTGATGGTGTCTAAGGGCTTTTGCTGCTGCAAGGCGTGGGCGGCTTTTCTGTAAGCGTCTTCGGTTTTGTACCACCTCTTTACAATCTTGGGGTTTATCTGAAACACGTGCGTGCGCTGTTTGAGCTTTGCCTCGGCCTGTTTTCGTTTTGCGACTTCCTGCTCCAGGGTCTTCTCGGCCATTTTGCGTTTTGTAATGTCATGGAGTACTCCCTGGATTCCATTGACCTGGCCGTGTATGTCTTTGGTGAGGGTTGAAAACAGGGCGGCATAAACGCATCTGCCTTTGAAGGTCTTGAGTGCCAGCTCCTCAGTTTCAATTCCGCCCTTTTTCAGCCTTTCCAAAAGGAGCTTTCCTCTTTCGGGGTCAACCCAAAAGCGGCTCGGCAGAAATGGCTTACCAATGAGTTCTGTCTGCTCGGAAATGTCTAATAGCTTCATAAATGCGGGGTTTACATAGGTTATCTTTCCATCCATGTTCATCGTATATATGTTGCTTTTGGACTTGGTCAGTAAGTCCAGATTCTTTTGCTCCTCGCTTTGCAGCCTGCCCTTCATCGCCGTGAAGATATCTGTCTGGGTAACGATGCCCTGCAGCTTCCCATCCTCCATGACGACGAGCCTGCGGATATTTGTGTTATCCATGGTCCTTTTTGCACTCAAAACGGAATAGCTGGGCGGTACACTCATCACAGAGGAGGACATTACCTCCTCCATTTTGGTTTCAGCAGGATTCCTTTGCACTGCGACCACCCTTTTGAGCAAGTCTCTTTCGGTGAAGACTCCGACGACCTCATCGGCGTCCATAATTACGATACATGAGATTTTTCGTGAGGACATGATGCGGGCGGCCTCGGCTACGGGCGACTTCCTGTCTATCCAGGCTACTTGTTTGCTCATTATGTCCCTGACATTTTTCCACATGCCGTAGGAGGTGAGGACCTGCACCAGGTCGGTTTGGGTTACAATGCCGACCAATTTGCCGTTATCGACTATCGGCAGCCGTTTGATGTTTTTGTCTTCCATAATCATGCTGGCTTCGAGAGTGGACAAGTCAGGTGGTATAACTTCTACGGGCCAGGACATCATCTGCGCGACTTCCCACTCCTGGACGGGACTATTTTCTACGGCCACCTTCCTGAGCAAGTCTGTTTCGGTGAGGATGCCTACTATCTCGGAATTTTCGACAACGAGGACCGAAGAAATGTTCTTCTCGGCCATCGTCTTTGCAGCGGTTACTAATTTCCCGTCAGGAGAAATAGTAGCGACATTTTTACTCATCACATCGCCGACCTGGACCCAGACCTGTGTGGAGGTTATCAGGTGGTCAGAGGGTAACTCGAGGAGTTCGGTACCGGCAGGACGGTTGGACTGGTCTTTGGCTTCCATGAAATTTTCCTCAGTTTGTTCTTAGCCCCTTTTGGTCGGGGCCAGAACTATGCCATTCGCAAAACAAAAACTGTCTATTGCCACAGTGTAGTATCTCCGTGGAGTTTTATCGGCAAATAAGGCCGCCGGGTTAAAAGCTGATAACTATCGGTGGGATTGCATGGGCATTACGCCAAAAATAGCCTGTAATTGTGAATTGCGCAGGTGGTTTTATTATGTTAGTCCCATAATCCAAAGGCTCCGCCGGTGCGGATTTATTTTCTGTTAATTGGTTCAGCGGTGGATATAATGGCTACAGAAACAAAGATGTAAAGAGCAAGTGGCAGGAACTGGAATATTTCTATTTGGCCGACTGCAAAGTGCAAGGAGAAGACATGAAGATTGTTAATGAAGTTCTCGGAGTCAGCAGCAAGAGACGTTGCGAGATGATTGACATAACGGGCCGGATGACCGAGCTGATTCGCGCCAGCGGCATTAGCGCAGGTGAGGCGACTGTTTACTGTCCACACACGACTGCCGGGATAACCATTAATGAGAACGCTGACCCAAGCGTTGTGCATGATGTGCTGCTTACGCTTGAAGAGTTGATTCCTCAAAGGCGGCCCGGCTATCGGCATGGTGAGGGCAACAGCGATGCGCATACCAAAAGCTCGTTGATAGGGTGCAGCGAGCGAGTCCTGATAAGAGATGGGCGAGGTGTGCTTGGGACATGGCAGGCGATATACTTCTGTGAGTTTGACGGTCCGAGGAACAGAAAAGTAATTGTTCAGTTGCGCGGCGAGTAGTTTTGATTCTGCAATTATGTTTTGCTGAGGTTTTTCGGCGGTATAGTTTTTATTGAGGCGCGTGTTCGTAAGAGTGAAAAGTTTTTACTGTGATAGTTTATCGGTAGAATAGGTTTGATGTATGGTTGAAAAAAAGCGCATAAAAATGGCGAGGTGGTGGGGGCCGTCTGGGGGGGAAAACGGTATCCCACGTAGCCTCGCCGAGGCTTATTGTTAAGCTACTTGAAGTAGCATCACAGTCAGTACTACCTAATATATCGTACAAAGAGGCAAAAGTCAATCACAAAACGTGGTAAATTTTGAAATTTTTTTTATTTTTTTCGGACGTTGGTTTCTTAAGTCCAGTTTGTGCGGGTATTGATGAAGATATCGCCGGCATTTTTGCGAGACCAGTTAGTAGGTGGTTTGGCCTAATAATAGTTGAGTAAAAACGAATTTTTACCTGAATTTAGCAGTGTGTAACGTGTGAAATTGCACCTTTTTTCGGAGAGTCAAATGGTAAGAGCTAAAAGAATATCGGTGGCGGACAAGATCAAGGAAAACGCCAAGGATGTGTATAACAAGATATTAAGGCAGCAAAAACCGACGATGAGCACACCGATCCGCTCGCTTTCGAATGTGAAATATCATGTCCGGAAAGGGTATTTCGAGATGTTAGGCAAGGTCAAGAAGCGTACTCTGACGGTGAGCACGGTCAAGAGCTTCGCCCAGACGCTGAAGATGATGTCGCTTTCGAAGGAGCTAATCGAAACGGATGACATGGCGACGAAGCGGGAGGCCTACTATATATCAAAGAACTGGGGCAAGGCGGGCTTTGCCGAGCAGGTGGAGTCGGACACGATAATGGATGATGTGGAGGCGATGTTCGGGGTCAACCGTGAGCAGTTGAAGTTCGTGCCGGAGGAAAAGGGTGGTGATATCGCCGGCAGGTTGGTGGTCATCGACACGGACTCAAAAGGCAAAAGGCTGCGAATAGACTGTACGAAGTTCGGGTCCGGCGCTTATTCGATTCCGACGGACGTGGAGAACCTTAAGTTTCAGAGTAAGGCGAAATTTATCCTTGCGATTGAAACGGCGGGCATGTTTCAACGGCTGGTGAAGTACGATTATTGGAGCAAGAAGAACTGTATTCTGATTAGTATGGGAGGTGTTCCGACGCGTGCTTGCAGGAGGTTTATCCGCAGACTGAGTGATGCGCTGAAGATTCCGGTTTATGCATTTGTTGACGGCGACCCGTACGGGTACTTTAATATTTACCGAACGCTGAAGGTCGGATCCGGTAACGCGGCGCATCTGAATCAGTATTTCTGTGTGCCTAAGGTTTCTTTCTTAGGGGTAACGCCGCAGGATATTTTAGATTACAAGCTGCCTACGCATCCTCTTAAGGAAGTGGATATCAAACGTGCCAAAGATGCACTTAAGAACGACCCCTTTGTTAAGCACCACAAGCAGTGGCAGCATGCAATAAATCAGATGCTGAAGATGGGGGTGCGTGTGGAGCAGCAGGCGTTTGCCAAGCACGGATTAGATTTTGTGGTTAACAAGTACCTGCCTGCGAAACTGAAGAACCCGTTGAAATTCCTGCCGTAACGTTTTGTGCGGCAGACGGTATTGTTGGGTCGGTAATAACGGCGCCGGCATATTTACCGGTTGGCAAAACGGCATTTTTGTTTATAATGTGTTTCATGTCCAGGATATCCGACAGATTAAAGCAGATAGAGGCAAATATTGCTGATGCGTGTGCGCGCACACACAGGGATGTTGATGAGGTCAAGATGGTGGTGGTAACCAAAACGGCCCCTCTGGCGAGCGTGAAAGAAGTTATCGAATTAGGATATACAGAATTGGGGGAGAACCGCGTCGGTCATATGAAGCAATTAGCCGGGGAGGTGGCGGAGTTGATGGGGCAGCCGGAGGGCGAGAGTGGCGCGTGCAGGAAAGTCAACTGGCACATGATAGGTCATTTGCAGCGGAACAAGGTGAAGCAGGCTTTGAAGATTTCATCGATGATACATTCAGTGGACACGCTTCGCCTTGCCGAAGAAATCAACAGTGCGGGGGACAAGCTGGGAACGAGGCCGGATATACTTCTACAGGTGAATTGTTCGGGTGAGCCGCAAAAATACGGTGCTCCAGTCGGTGCCGCGACACACCTTGCGGAACAATTTGTGACGATGGAGAACCTGCGGTTGACGGGTATGATGACGATGGCACCCTTGACGAGGGATAAGGATGTTGTGCGGTCATGCTTTGTTCGTGCAAGGGAGCTGTTTGAGGAGATCAAGGCAGAGAAGTTCGGTGGCGGCGAATTCAGGCAGCTTAGCATGGGGATGAGCCAGGATTACGAGATCGCGGTTGAGGAAGGTGCAACGATACTTCGAATCGGCTCGGCGATATTCGCCGGATAACGGTCAAATATGCCTGATACTCTATGGGGGGCGGTTCTGTCCTGTTCGTGTGGGCTTCCTCAAATTGTTCGGAACATATTTGATTGTGAAAGGAAGACAAAATGAAAAAGTATCTTGCTATTATGATTGCATGTTTTGTCATCGCTGCCTCAGTCACTTCGCCGGCCTGGGCACAGGACCCATCGTTCTATCTCAAAAAGGACACTTGGCAGGATACGATGGCCGCTTCGCGCGAGGCACTTGTCAAAGCCGAACAGAAACTTAGTGGAGGACTTCTCACAGACTTCGGCGTTTCTGATTTTACGTTCTCGGCGTGGATAAAGACGATGGCCCAACAAGGAGTAATTTTCATGAAGTCACCGGGGCCGGGAAAGGCCGGGCGGGATAGTAAGGTGTTATTCATTAACGAAGGAAGCTATCAGGAAGAGGACGGTAGTTTGGTGTTTTGGATTAACCTTTCAGATGGAATCTCCAGAAGGGATATGGCCCTTGGAGAAGGTGTGGCTAATGAATCGAATGTAGAAATTCGTGACGGCAAATGGCATCATATTGTTCTGACCGGCGGCGCGCCTTTTGAATTTTTTGTTGACGGCAGAAGTATTGTGACCGCCAACGTCGGCAGATTAGAAGAAATTGGTCCGGACAATCCGGAGCACGGTCTGTACCTTGGCGCGTCCTTTCCCCGGCGGGATGGTTTTAAGGGGGATATGGATGAGGTTAAAATTTACGATCACAAACTGTCGGAAGCCGACGTCAAGGCCCTGTATGAAGACCCCGCTGCGGTCCAGGGAGGACTGGCGGGCTGGTGGCGATTCGATGACGATGCGAGCGATTCATCGGGTAATTCTAACGATGGGAAAATTGAAAAAGCAATTTTTACCCAAGGCAAGTATGGCAAAGCATTGCGTTTCGATGGTAACAGCAATGTAGCATTTCCGTGTCGACCAAGGCAGGCTGAGCGGAACAGGATTTGGGATCTTATAGCTCGTGATTTTTCCGATGAGCAGTCAAAAAAGCAGCAAAAATTGGAGAAAGAAGATAATATCTGGCGGGATGAATGGAAGCCGGGAGATTTTAAGGATCTGGCCCAGCGTTATGCACAGGCGACCAAGAAGATAGGCGGATTTGCGCCAAGGGCTGCAAAATTGGCTGCCAGAGCGCGTAAGCTGGCAGACCTTGAGGAAATTCGCAAGATTTATCACGCTTCCCGGCGGGATTATGTAAGCTATGTAACCATCCGTGAAAAATCAAGGCTTATCATGGATGAAATTGAATATCTGGATGAGCTGCACAGTTTGGATGATGCCAGGTGGAATAAATACAAGGCCGATGCTGCAAAGCTAAGTGCTTTATGCAAAGCGACACTTTCCGGGCTTGACAAAGGTAAGTCATCGGCATTGGATAAGCTGCCGGGCCTGGTCAAAGAGTTGTCTGATCTTTACGACAAAATTCCCCTAAGGCTCCCTTCCGGCCCTTCCGGTTCCGGACGTTTCGGTGCCATCTACTCCAAACTCAAGTACAGCTTGAACTGGGACCGCCTCTGGCGCGTCTCAAAAGATGCCGATGTGGTGGTGCGGTTCGCGGATGGCGACCACCGCTTTGTCTTCTGGCGGGGAGCGAACTACATTCCAAATTGGGTCACGTCCAACGGCATCTGGTACAACAATCAGTTCACAGAGACGTGGGTGCCGGGGGTCGCAGGCTCCTTTGAGCCCATGAGCGATAAGCAATGCCGCTACTCGCACGTCCGCATTATCGAGAGTAACGATGCCCGCGTAGTCATTCACTGGAGATACGCCCTGAACGATGTGGACTACAACATCGCCTGGCCGGACGAGCGGTCCGGGTGGGGCGACTGGGTGGATGAATATTATGTTATTTATCCGGATGCGGTCAGTGTCCGGCAGCTCACGTGCCACAGCTCGCATTGGGGTGATAACGCCCCCCGGCACACCGATGACGCCGGGCATGAATACCAGGAAGGCATCCTCGTATACAACAAAGGCAGTTTTCCCGAGGAGAGTGCTGAGCTGGATGCGGTTCACGTTGCTAACATGAAGGGTGAAACCGCGAAATGGTCGTGGGAGAACCATGGCCACCCGACGACGCCTACGCCTGAGGGAACGAATATCGCGTGGATGAATGTGAAGTCGGACATGAAACCGTTTGTGGTTTCGCCTGAGGGCTGCGGTATCGCCCCCTACGAGGGTAGCCAGGGTGGATCCCACTTCCGGTGGCGAGACCATTGGCCGACGGAAATGGGCCCGGCCCCGGGACGCGATGCGTCCGGGAAGAAGGCGGCCCACGGGTCGTTTTTCCATTTGACGAAGATTCCGGTCTACAAGCAGGGACAGGACTGGATTTCGAAGGTGATTCTGCATGGGCTGACGCCCGGGGGAGTGGACAGCGTAGTGCCTTTGGCCAGGTCGTGGCTGAAACCTGCAAAGCTTAATCTTAAAAGCACTGGTTTTGGCGACGAAGCTTACGATCCTACCCAGCGCGCCTATGTGCTGACCTGCAAAAACAAAAATGCACCTTCGGCTCTGGAGTTTGAACTGACCGCAACCGAGGATTCACCTGTTATTAATCCCGCTTTTGTCATCAAAAGCTGGGGCGACAGGGATGTCGAGTTGAAAATCAACGGCAAAAATATTGATCGCGGCAAAGACTTTCGTTTCGGACACCGCCGTCGCCTTAAAAGTACCGACCTTGTCGTATGGGTGAGGACCGAATCTACAAAGCCGGTCGAGTTCGATTTGCAAGTGCCTGGCAGTGGCTATGGACCTCACGGCCAGGGGCGGTTATTGTGGTATTATAAACCTGTCGGTAGCGACGCTTTTGACTGGTGTCAGCCGGCAATCGTATATAACGAAGATACCGGCCAGCGCGTCATCATTTTCGGTGAAGGCGATGAAGTCGGCGCCGGAAGGCTTTATGCGGTAGATGCCGATACTCACAAAGCGGTTTGGGGCCCGGTTTCTTTTGATGGTTCTCTCGGCAACTCCACTACTACGCTGAGTTCAAACGGGAAACGAGCATATTTTGGAGAGTCAAGCAAGCCGGGTAAGGTTTACTGCGTAGATACTTCAAATGGGCACATTATCTGGACTGCGAGCGGTTTGCCTTCGGACGCAGGGGCTTTTATGTCATGCGGGGCTTTGTCTCATGACGAGCGCACATTCTATATCGGGTCGGGTGCCTGGCCGGAGGATAAAAGTCTTGCGGACAACAGGTTCTATGCTATCGAGACAGCAACCGGCCGGCTTAAATGGATTTTCGAATCAGAAACACATCCGGCTGAAGGTGAAAGTGGTGATTCGAATTACGGTTCTTTTTTCTGCGACCCTGCCGTTCTCGCAGACGGTAGGATTGTAGCTGCTACATTTAGCGGGCACGTCTATTGCCTTAGGGATAGCGACACCCGGGCCGAAATGGTATGGGACTTCGAGTTGATCGACACAAACGCCGCTGGATATACAAGTAAAAAGCCGTTTCACCAGGAGATTTGGGGTTCGCCTGCGATAGACTCCGATGGGACGATATATATCGGCTCGAACGCGGGAAAGGTGCACGCGATAGATCCTGCGACGGGAAGGTTAAAGTGGGAAACACAAAGGACCGGCGGCGAGATATTCGGCGCACCGGTAATCGGAGCAGATGGCAATATCTATGCAGGGGCAGAAGACCACTACCTGTATGTATGGCAGCCGTCTGCCGGGCCTACATCAACTCCCGTAGCTCCACTGGCACGTTATTTCTGGAAGGACCGCTGGCCCAACGGCCCAACTGCCCTTGCCAATGGTGAGGTCGTATTTGGAGGTGAGCAGGGTAATACATATATCTCAGTTAAGTTGGTTGGTGGAAAGCTTATAAAGCAATGGGAATCGGACCCGGTTGGTGAGCCTGACGAGAAGGAGGCCAAAACAGAGCCTTTAATCGATCCGGTTACGCATACAATCTACGTGAGCGGCGGGCATTCAGGCGGTCTGTATGCTTTGAAGGGAACTGTGCCTATGGCCGATTCGGCCTGGCCGAAGGTACAGCGCGACATAAGGAACTCCGGCCGAGCTCCGGCTAAATGAATTGTGCCGATTTGGCAACGGACAAAGGGCTTGCGGGGCTAAAACGGCGAATTTTGGGTTTTTTTGGGTGATTTTGTGGCTGTGCAATGACTTGACAACGGTTGTCGGGCTTGTTAGGATAACGGCAGGTTTGGTGCCCCTCGAAAAATCACCGAACCATGGATATTAATGTTGTGAAGCGGGAAAGCTCGTGGGTGGGGTTGTTAAAGTTCGAGGACTTCCTGAAAGGAATTGCCGATGGGGAATGTAACAAAATCGGTGTTGGTAACGACAGTAGTGCTCGTGATCATCGGTTTTTGCAGCGACGTGCAAGCCGCAGATGACAGGGCGATCACAGAGAATGTCGGCTTTATAGCTGCTAAGCCGCTCAAGGTGCAGGAGGTTTCGTTTCACTCTGAGGCAGTCAACAGGGACATGAGGTTTAATATTGTTCTGCCGAAAGACTATATAACGAGCGGCAAACACTATCCTGTGCTTTACATGCTTCACGGCCTGACGGCCAATTACTTAGAGTGGACAAAACTGGGCGTGCCGAAGTATCTGAACCGTTATGACCTGATTGTGGTGATGGTCGATGGGGGTAATTCCTGGTATGTCAACTGGGCGAAGAGCTATGAGGGGCAGAAGAACAACTGGGACGATTACATTACGAAAGATTTGATTGAATATGTTGACAGCCACTATCGCACGATAGCAAAAAGACAAGGGCGTGCAATCAGCGGCCTGTCGATGGGAGGGTACGGTGCGCTGGCGGTGGGGTTGAGGCATTCGGACATGTTCTGCTCGATAGCCAGTCACAGCGGGGCTCTGAAGATTTCCAAAGAGTGGTACGAAGCGATAAAGGAAGGTGAGAAGCCTTTTGTTGTGTGGCCCGAGGCGTTGGAGGAAGATTCCAGACACTTAGGGATCAATGTACCTGGATTCAGCACGCCTAAAGAGCGCACGCCGAAGGGCGAGGTAGTGCTTACCGTCGAAGATGTCGAGGCGGCTGACCCGTATAAGCTGGTATTGAAGATTCCGGTCGAGAAGATGCCACATATTTATCTTGATTGTGGCGTGGAGGATGAATTCCTCAAAGGATCGCAGAGGTTTATGAAACTGCTTATGGAAAAGGAGATTCCGTTTACTTATGCCGAATCGGCTGGCGAGCATGAGGCTGGATATTGGTGGCGTGAGGTTGGGCTTTCTATGGCGGTGCAATATTCGGTGATCCAGCGAAACCTGATGGGTGGTGGTTACGAAGAAGAACGGCAGAAAGAGGAACAGCGGGCTAAGGCAGAGTTGGGATTTGAGCAGGACATTATCAAGACAAGTTCGGGTGATTTGAAGATTACATTCATCGGCCACGGAACGCTGATGTTTATGTTTGAGGGCAAGGTGATTCATGTGGATCCGCAGAGTGAAAAGGCGGATTACGCGAAGATGCCCAAGGCTGACATTGTTTTAGTGACGCACGAGCATGGTGACCACCTTGATCCGGAAGCCATATCGATTCTGGCCCGGAACGATCCGGAGGTGGTGTTGACCAGGGCGTGCGTGGAGGATGTTGCCGGCGATATTATTATGAAGAACGGTGATGTGCAAACTGTCCGTGGCTTGAAGATAGAGGCGGTGCCAGCATACAATATCGTGCATAAGCGGTCGAATGGGACGCCTTATCATCCGAAAGGCAGAGGCAACGGGTATGTAATAACCTTCGGCGACAAGAGAGTGTATGTCGCCGGTGACACGGAAAACACACCCCAGATGAAGGCGCTTAAGGATATCGATATTGCGTTTTTGCCGATGAACCTGCCTTACACGATGACACCAGAGATGGTGGCGGACGCGGCCAAGGCGTTTAAGCCAAAAGTATTGTACCCCTATCACTACGGGCGGACGGATCCGGATACTATCGTGAATTTGTTGAAAGGTGCAAAAGAAATCGAGGTGCGTATCCGTAATATGAAATAGACCGAGTCAGGTGGTTGAATAGTTATTCACAATAGAGAAAAGAAATAAAAAATTGAAACTTAATTTGAAAGGGTAAAGGAAATGAAGAAGTGGCTAAGTATTGTTGGAATTTGTATCGCGGTAGTGGCGGTATCGGGTATCGCCGAGGCGGGCAAGGTCAGCGCCTACTACACCAAGGTTGACTCCGGCCAGGAGTTTGAGAAGTATTCGAGGACCGGGCCGTATGCTGACATTGTGGTCGTTTTAGAGACCGGCAGGTTTGTTTTCTGGCGGGGTTCGAGTTATCTGCCCTACTGGGAGACGAAAAAAGGTAAGACATTTGTTGAAGAGGTAATCAAGCGCAGCGGTGACGGGCCGGCCGAAAGGCCTGACATAGCAAATACATATTCTCGCATTGCCATTATTGATGATGGCCCTGACGAGGTGGTAGTGTACTGGCGTTACCTGCCCCAGTTCGGTGGGAAGAATCCGCATACCGGAGTCGATGCCACGAAGTTTGTGGATGAGTACTTCACGATCACAGCGGATGGTAACGTAACGCGTACCATCAAGAAAGGGACTAAAAGAGTCGATGCCTGGCGTGATCCGAAAAATGTGACAGTTCAGACGTTTAAATTGGCGGAAGAAGGTATTAAGGGCGTGAAGATTAAGGCGGCGAGTTTGTCGGCAGCGGTAGCAGCGGTTAAGGGTTCGCCGGTGAAGCGGTCGAGCATTGGTAAGCCGGCGGCT
>SDBT01008744.1_pt1 | contig 16503 bp, 17 predicted proteins | sample 2277101 | NCBI WGS metagenome assembly SDBT01 (sample SAMN10404973, study PRJNA504765) | marine sediment metagenome | isolation source: marine sediment core GS10_PC15, 103 cmbsf | place: Arctic Ocean: Southern Knipovich Ridge | collected 2010 | reverse complement strand
GTTTTACCAAATCGCAAATCCGCAATCTCGAATCGCGGCTGTCAGTGAATCTTACGAGGCCCGCGGCACCCACAGCACCATTCTCGGCTTGGTGCTCATCTCCTTGGCGAGGTCCTCGATGCGCCCGTACTTCATACAGGCCGCCATGCAGTGCTTCACACAGGGCGGGTCGAGCCCCTTCCTCGTATGCTGAGGACACAAAACGCAGAGCTCGGTGGGAAACGGCAGGTAGGTGAGATAGGCCCGATCATTGGGCAGCCTCTGCTCGACTTCGAGCACCTCGATCCCTTTGATGATTCCCGCCGGTCTCCGGAACTCTTGGGCGCAGGCGACTTCACAAGAATGACACCCGGTGCAGTACTCGTAATCAATCAACAACCCGTGCTCGGGCTTTTTCTTGCTACCCATGGTTTTCACCCTTGTAGACTTTGCAGAGCAGGTTCTTGAGAGGCGCACCCAGGCCGTCTTTACCTTGGCTGCCCATGGGAATCAGTTGGTTGATATTGGATTTCCAGGCGCCAAAGAGAGACGGCTCGGCTCCGTCCTCCTCGGGAAACCACCACCCGTGGGGCACCATCACCATGTCCCGTGAAACCACTATGGTGACCTTTGCCTTGAACTTCTGCTTGCCCAGCCAGTTCTCGACCCAGACCCACTCTCCGTTGCCGATTCCAAGGTTGGCCGCAGTATCGGGATGGATTTCGACGACCGGATCGGGGTCGATCTCGCGCAGCCAGGGGATCATACGGTGCTCGGCGTTGAAGTAGGCAAAGGACCTTCTGCCGGTGTTCAAGATCAATGGATACTTTTTGGCAAGATCGGGCCGGCTGACTGGGGTGAAGGGCGGCTCTTCATAGTCAGCCATCGGCTCTAGGCCCCACTCTTCGCGCAGGACCGAATGAAGCTCCACCTTTCCCGAAGGGGTTTCGAAGCCCGGGTTTTTGTCCTTTCGCAACAATCCCTTCTCGTGCCTTCCATAAGGGGCTGTCGGATGGCCCTCGGGCGGAAAAGCCCAGCCTTTCTTTTGAAGCTCCTTGAATGTCATACCCGATGGCTTGACGATGTCGTCGAACAAATCATGAACGGTTTCCCAGCGGAAATTGGGATCGAACCTCTTGGCCAGCTCGAAATTGATTTCGACGTCCGGTCTGCAGCCGTCTACCGTTATCGCCTTGTTGATGGTCTGCAAGGGAATCCACCAGCTCTTGACGCTTTCTTTTTCGAGAAAGCTTGCCGCCGGAAGCACCACATCCGCGTACTGCGTCGTGGGGGTCATGAACAGATCGACGGCGGCAATAAAATCGAGCTTTTTGAAAGCTTCGCGCCACTTCTTCGGCTCAAAGCCAATGCCGCCGATGAGGTTGCCTGTCTGCATCCACAGGCCCTTGATCGGGTAAGGATCTCCGGTGAATATCTGGTTGAGTGTTAGATCGGTTTGAGCCCGCCAGATGAACTTATTGAAGGGTCCGTATCGATCGGCCCCAATACGCTTCTTGTCGATTTCCTTGTCGGCGAGCTTGATCACCCCTTTGGCTCCCGGAAGAGCGTAAGCAACCGCATCAAACGCGTACCGGGCGATCACGTTCCCGCCGGGCACGTCGAGGTTGCCGGTCAAGCACCACAAGGCGGTGATCGCGGAGGCGGTAGGGGTAATTCCGGGTGTGGAATCGATGGGCAGGCCCCAATGTATCGCAGCCGGTTTGCTGCGGGCGTAAAAGCGCGCCGCCTCGGCAATATCTTCCGCCGAAACCCCGGTGATCTCCGCCACCTTCTCGGGGGTATATTGACCAACCCGTTCGCAAAAAGCGTCCCACACCGTTTTGCACGGGATCTTTTTCCCCTCTAGAAGGATTTCGTGGCCGCCACGCAAGGCGGGATCGACGTCCTCCGAGCGGTACTTGGCCGAGCCCGGATCCCAAACCGCCGGTTGTCTCCTCTTGCTGTCCCAAACTACAAAATCCTCAGAGGATCCGATCTCGGCCAGATCGCTGGCGCGTACCAGTTTCCCGCTGTCGCTTCGGATCAGGAAAGGGGCGTTCGTCCACTTCTCGACGAATCCATGATCGTACAAATTCTCACCAAGGATCACGTTGAGAAATCCCAAAGCCAGGGCTCCGTCGGTTCCCGGCCTGAGCCTGAGCCATGTCTTCGCCCGGGAGGCAAACCACGAGTGTCTGGGATCGATGCAGATTATCTTCGAGCCCCGCTTCATGAGATCGACGAACCAGTGTCCGAAAATGTTGTCGGGACAGGTGTTGGGAATGTTGTAACCCCACAAGACGATGCACTCCGGGACTTCGTATTTGGGGTCGTCGTAGCGTTTCGGCAGCCACTGAGATGCGTCCGGTACACAGTAATCCCCGAGAACGGTTTCCACCGCTGCGATACGAGGGCTGTAGCAAGCGTTTCCGCTCATGGCAAACATGACGTTGGGGCTGCCGAACGCGTAGGCCAGCATACAAATCCAGGGACCAATGTCCCTTCCGGTTCCCATGGAGAAGACCACGCTCTCGGGGCCATGCTCTTCCCGGATCTTGCCCAGTTTTTTCTCGATGAGGTCAAAGGCCTCGTCCCAGGAAATCTCCTCCCACTTCCCTTCTCCGCGCTCCCCCACTCTCTTGAGCGGGCGGGTCAAGCGGTCGGCGTGATAAACGTATTGCGTCATGGCAAGGCAGCGGACACAGAGTCGCCCCTGATTCCACGGGTGATCCGGATTGCCTTCGATCTTGACCAGTTTGCCGTCCTTGACGTGCGCCAAGACTCCACAAGTGCCGTGACAACCGGGGCCGGCGGACCAGGAAGTGGTGGCTATGATTTCAGTGTCCGACGAGCGCGTATGTACTTGTGGCAAAGGTCTTCTCCTTTTCTGATCATGGATCAAACGGCAATTCGATTTGCCTTTGCTCGCCATGCAAAGCGAAAGTCTCGACATCAGCTTTGCAGTGCCCTCGCAACAAATCGGCAAGCTCGTCTCTCGCTTGCTGTACCACTTCAGTGGTCGTCGGCGGCAGGCCATCCAGGTTGATGACCAGCTTCTTGGACTCGACTTCGATCTTGGTCCGGTCACCGTTCCGCCAGTTCCATCGCCGACACATCACGTTGCGGGTATCGTCATCGAAGTAAATCACTTCCCCGGGCAAGGGCGGGTCTTCCACATCACCGCCTAGAGGAACAAACGTCTCGCCACCCTCTGCAACACCTAATACCAGATTGCCATCGACCCGATCGACGTCATCCCCGCCGCAGGGTAAGACATATTTAAGCGACGTGTAGTTGAAAAGCGCGACAACTGAATTGATGAAAGGAAGATTTTGATTCGACTGTAAACGCTCGAGGAGCGCTCGAATCGCCGGCGGGTAGATAGCGGGATCGGAGCCGAACTTCTTGTGAGCCTGGTCCCAGGAGGCAAGACGCGGGTCGGTTGCCGTGTCGATGGTAGCTCGAGCCTCGATCTGTCCGCGCAAAAGCTTCCGGACGCGTTTGTATGATTTCTGGTTGGTAATATCCTTGACCAGAAGGATGCCGCGATAAAAATCAGGGAAGAGCTCAAAGACTTCGTCGGCGATGATGATTTTCTTCATAAAACGTACCCGGTTTGACGCCGGCTCTGTCTGGTCGGCATCATAAGCTACGCCTTTGGTCGATACAAGGTTAGCCTCCCGGGCAGTACTTGCTAAAAGAACAGCGGTTGAAATTGAGCTTCGGCCTACCTTAGACTCCTCGACCATGAAGATTTTACTGACGGCGCTGGTATTACTTGCCGGCTCTCAATTCACGCTGGTCGAAGAGGTCGAAGAGGAGCGCTACGAGCGTGATCGGGAGCTCAGAAGCTCTCAGTACGCTTCGCCCTTGACCGCCATCGGTCAAACCTTGGTCGAGCCGGACGGTTCGACGGTGCTTTCCCGTTGCCCTGATGGGATCCGATTCACCACCGACGAGGAATCCACCTGCCGTCCCTCGGTCGAAATCCGCTTCGAGAGAGGACGCTTCCTGGCGAAACCCGTCAATAGGACGAAAGGCACCTGGGGACCGGGCACACCGTTTCTGAGGGAGCTTTCCATTACTCCCGGACAATCCGATATCCGTGGGCGCCTGCTCCTTACCGAGCCCGAGCCGCTCCAAGGGTTGGCCCTTTATTTCTCACTTCAGGGGAGCATGGGGCGGGTCATGTTGCATGACACCCGCTCCGAGACCCTGGCTACTTTCGAAGGACTGAGCTACTATCCGGTCAATCCCGACTTCCACTTCGTGGTGAAGATCGTGCCCGACCCGGAACAAGAAACCATCGAGATGGCCACCACCCAGGGTCTGGTCAAGAAGTTCAAGCGACTGGGAAAGGTGGCTTTCAACGTTCCGGAAGGAAGAGCGCGTTTGACGGTTTTTGCCCCCGCCGACTCACCCCAGCTTCGCTTCGTGCCTTTCCGCGACCCCACCAACGGACAGGAAACCTATCCGGTGGGCCGGTATCTCTATCTGATGGAAGGCTCGGAACTGTCGACGTTCCTCCTCGATTTCAACCGTGCCTTTAATCCCTACTGCGCCTACAGCGAGCACTACAACTGCCCTTACCCCCCCGACGAGAATCACCTCAAGGTTCCAATACCCGCGGGCGAGAAGTTGTTTAAGAAACCTTAAAGAGGGGCCGGCCCTATATAAAACCCGGGAAAGCGGGCCGTCACATGCCCCAATCCCACATCTGGAAACTCAAACTACCACAGGGCCACTATGGCCCATTGAACAAGCAATCCCAGTACTAACGCCACCGCCACGCTGCTCAGCGTTCCGATTAGGAAGTACTCGGCGAAATCACGATTCTCAAGCTCCTTGATGCGAATGAGCCCCTTGGCCGCTAGCAAAAATCCAAGAGCGGCGTACGATCCCAAAATGATCGTCACCAATAGAAGCCAACGTTCAAGATTACCAATCACCCGCCCTCGATTGTATTCAGCAGTATCGAGTTTTCCCTCCTCGCCAGACGCAGTACTCGCGCTCTCGCGCGAGCGAGGAACGGTACCCACCTTGTCAAGAATCCCTCGAACAATGTGAGTGCCTCCTTGGCCAGCAAATAAGAAGCCTGACACCAGAATGCAGATTGCTGCTATTCGTTCATGTGAAAGAGGTACGCGAGCGAGTATCAGGCCTGCTCCCATTTCGCTTATACCGACAACGAGTGCAGTTGTCCCAACGAGAAGCAGGTTAGCTGCAATTTCCAACTCCGCAGCCCTGGCGACATTCCGGGTGGCCAAAAGTCTGCGCCCAACGCTCAACCCTGCTGTTCCGCCTATAGCAATCGCTGAGAGGATCAACCCTGCATAACTCGGCCTTACCAACAGGAACGTCACCAACCCAAGGGCGACGGCTCTTAGCAAATCTCGTCTGCAAACGAGCGACGCTCCCTCATCCAATGCATGCTGGATGTCCTCGCGACCCGCAAGGTCGACTGCGATTAGGTAGTTGAAGATAAACCAAGCTAGTAGTATTTCAGACTATACTAGGAGTTCGTTAGGTGTCGCTGGCCAAGTGAGGTTCACTGCATCACCTGGGTTTTTCTCGAGGTGCTGAAAATACGAAGCGAAGTGCGCCAAGCGGCCTCACCTTGTTGGTAGGATTCCCAACCCATCGCCTTCGCATGACGGCTCACAGCTTGCTTGCTAATATGGAGTTGCGTCGCCACGTCAGTCTGTCTTTTCCCGGAGCGCAGCAAAGTCACAACTTCGAGCTGCTTTTTGGTCATCTCACTCCGAAGGTGTTCTAGAAGGCGAGCAATCCCATTCAGTACAGTGTCCTCGAATTCTCCGAACCCCTTGAAAACACCGCCACACCATCCCCCTTTTTTCGAAGCGTCGATAGCTTTTCGTGCCTCATGAAATGCGGGTCCATCCATACCAATCGCGGTATCTTTTAGTGGGGTATATAAAACTCCGAAACCAACACCCAACCGAACTCGAACTTGAGATAAACGAGTTTCGATATCCCAAAAAATATCAGGAAGTATGTGAGCTCCGGTCAGCAATACCTGAAACTCGTCGCCCGTGGTGATAACAAAATCGGCCAGGATTGCTGAGCGGTATCGCCGATTCATCTCAGAGATAAGCTCTTGCATTTCGCCTTGAACGATGCTTCGGCGGGACGGTGAGAGACGTTTGGATTTGACAAGGTCGCCAATAACGGCGATCAGAGGGCCTGAAGCATTTGTGCCTAGATCAGCTCTTCGCATATTTTGCGCCATTAGGATTCGAAAAATAGCACTTCCCCGAAAAAATATCAACTTATTTAGGCTTACTTCAGTTAAGTCAGCTGATTAAAGATGACAAAATGCAGGAATTTAGACGCTCAGAAAAGTCAACCCATTAAGATTGACTTTAAAATTATCAGCTCAAAAAGATTGATAGAATCCGATGCACACACTGCAGAACTAGCGAAGACCGCTTTCCGGAGCAAATCAAAGGCTGAGACGACCGGTTCGATGAGCGTCAAAGACGCTCGAAGCGGACAAGAATTTCATCCAGCGATTTCCGTCTCAAATCGGGTACGGTGGCTCCTTCGGCGGGGTAGCCGACGGGAATCAAGACGAAGGGAGTTTCGTTGATCGGACGCTCGAGGATCTCCCGTAAGAACTTCATCGGGCTCGGGGTATGGGTCAGGGTCGCGAGACCGGCGTTGTGGAGAGCGGCAAGCAGAACCCCTACCGCGATCCCCACCGACTCCTGAACGTAGTAGTGCTTGTATTTCACCGGGGTGCCATCATCCGCTTCACGCATACCATAGTCGATGCGAAAGACGACGATGAGGTAGGGAGCAATCTCTAGAAACTCTTTGTGCCAGTCGGTGCCAAGCCGTGCCAAGGCTTGCTTCCACTCTTCGGTAAAGCGCCGCTCGTAGTTTTCCCTTTCTTCTTCTTCCGCAGCTTCCTTGATAAGGCGCTTCACCTCGGGATCGGATACCAGCACAAACCGCCAAGGCTGCTGGTGCGCCCCAGAGGGAGCGGTGCTTGCGGTGCGTATGGCCCATTCGATGAGCGCTCGATGAACCGGCTCCGAAGAAAAGTGACGAACCGTCCGCCTCCGATTCATGATCTCGTAGAATTGCTTCGCCCTCCGGGACTGCTCCTCGGGCGTTAGCCTATCGAATTTCAAGGGAATGAATTTCGGTTCTTCAGCCATACGCCTCTTCCTGTATTAAGAAGGAATAAACCGCGGAGGCACATAGGTTGCGGAGAGAGTTCCGCCTCTGCTTTCTCCGCGCCTCTGCGGTGAGACCCTCGGTTGCAGCCCTACTGATCTAGACGCCACTTCAAACTTTGAAGAGCGATTCCTTTTCCATCATGGGGACGCCTTTCAGAAGGTGCCGCGCCATGGCCAGCGACATCTTCATCGAATGATCCGAATTGTTGTACCAATAGGCGCCGGTGCGGCCCAAAAGCTTGAGGTTGCGCAAAGGCTTCGCCATCCTCGAGGCGGCTGCGAAGTTCTCTTTGTACTCGAGGTCATAAATGGGATAGGTGTCTCGAACCCGCTCCACGTGAGTGCCGGCGAAATCATCGATGGAGCCGACCAGATCGAGTCGTACCAAATCGGATTGGATTCGATCGATGATGGACTCCGGCTCCTGCCACAGCCGGTCGCCTTCAAAGCAGGTCACCTCAACGCAAAGGCCTGTTTTCCCGGGAGGCGACATGTAGGGAGCCATCTCTTTGGTGACACTCACCCGGCAGATCTGCGTGTCCTGGCCACCGTAGTAGATCCATTGCTGATGCTGCTTCACATCTGCATCGACTTCCATGTTGTAGAGTACCGTGGAAAGGTAGCGGATTCCGGGAGGCTCCTTTCCCAAAAGTCCGGCCAGAGCGATCAAGTTGCCACTCCAGATCAGGTAGGAAGGCCGATGGCGGGTTCCATCCTTCAGTTCCACTTCCTCTATTCGGTCCCCCCGGCCGTGGATGGCGGCTACCGTGGTGCCGAGCCGTAAATCAGCCCCGCGCTCCCCGACCGCCGTTGCCAGCTTGTCACAAAAGGTACCGAAGCCTCCATAGCTCGGGTAGAGGAACTTGGTCGTTACCTGACGGGGAAGGAGCACGTCCCGCACCAAGTCGAAAAGCGTTTCGTTCTTGATGCGTTGATCGATGACCGCTCGGTTGATGCCGGTAAGGGCCCAATCGACGTGCACTTCTTCGCAGGGGATTTGAAGGAACTTCTCCGTGTAAGGCTTGAAGAAGAGCCGGTACAGGGTCTCCCCGTAGCGGGACCGAGTGTAGTCGGTGAAGGAGTTGGTGTCCGAGGGAGGCTTTCGTTTGAGCAAATCGAACGCCGAGGACAGCATCACTCGAAGCGGCAAACGGGTGAGCGCCCGATGATCGAGCGGCCAGGGGAAGTAGCGGCCGAAGAGATGGACCGCACTCGATCGGTCAACAACGATATGGTCGTCGCCCAAAACCTTCAGCAGGAACTCGAGCACTTCTTTGTCCTCGGTATGGAACCGCTTCGGTCCCACGTCGAAGATGAAATCCCCGTAGCGAAAAGAGCGAGCCAGCCCTCCGACGTAGTCGTTCCTCTCGACCAGAGTGACTTGCTGGGCTTGCTCGAGAACCGCTCGGGCAAAAGTAAGACCCGCCACGCCGGCCCCCACCACCATGAAATTCCTTCGTTCGCTCATTAGATTCGACTCTAGCACAGCGAAGCGACCGGCCGGAACTCCATCAACGCCTCGACTGGATAACCTCGAACAAGGTCACCTCCGGGTTGGAGTAAGCTTTTCTGAACAGCTCCGGCGCCTCCCAGAGCTTCCGTAGCCCGTCGCCCCGCACCTCGAGCTCACGCCGGCCGACAAACAGGTAGTTGATTCCTGCCTCGTCGGCGCGCCGATGCGCCTCGTCCGGATCCGCCAAGAGAAAAATGGGCCGGATATACCGCCTTTCGCGCCGCCGGTATTTTTGGGGCTCCAGCAAAAAGACGGGAAAACCCACCGCCATCCGCCTTTCTCCTATAGCGGGAATCATGGCCCACTCACCGAGATCCCGCGCCCTGACGTCCCATTGCACCACCGCCCGCTTATCCGTTTCGGAACGTACCCATCTCAACGCTTCCACCTCGGCATGGCGGAGCACCGTGGTCCATCGAAAATCGCCTCGAGACACCCTCCGGTTTTCGATGTCCTGAGCGTTATAGAGATCGAGTGCTGTGGTAAGTGATGCAGAGACGAGAACCAAAGCAAGAGCTTTCCGGGGCCACTTTTCCACTCCCGCCGCCGCCAGCAGCATGAGCGATATAAGGAAAACGCTTCCGGCGCGCCAGGCCATCCAAATCCCCTCGTAGCCTCGAATATCCAGAAAGAGGATTGCGAGCAACGCCATTCCGGCTAGAAGGCTAAACGGACGGGTGGTCGGCCGGGCCACCGCTGCGACAGCGAGTAAAAGCAACGGGCCGCACTCGAAGGCAACGAGAGCGGGAATTTCGAGAAGCTGGGGTCCACGCAGGATCAGGGCGGAACCCGCATCACCAAAGAAGCCCAGCTCGAAGTACCAGCCCAGACAGGCCAGCGAAGTGGCACCCAAAACGGCAAGATCCGCCAAACATGAGCCCACCGACCCGCCCCGGCTCCAACGAACCCAAACGAGCCATGGCCCGGCCAGCATGGCGGTAACGATACTGGTGCCCGCCATACCCCCCAGGAGAGCTCCGGAAAGAAGAGAGGAACCCACCCCACGCGGCTCTCCCCTTAGAACCAACAGAACGAGGATCAGCAGAAGACTGTAAGAAAACAGGTGCTGGGGAGTATACAAAAGCGAACGGTGGAGCCCGTCGAGAGAGGTGAGCTCGAAGACCCAGCGGGAAAAAGCGTCCAGGTTCGTGTCCCTGAAACTTCCCAGAGGCTCTCCCAGCCAACCGGCTCTAGCGATGACCGCCAGGCCCTCCCAGCTGGCAGCCACCAAGCCGGCCACAACCGCGATGAAGGCGTAACCGGGTCTTGCTGCAACCTTGCGAGCGGCGGAAAAAGCCAGGCCGGCGAATAAAATCCCTCCCGCCAGGTAGGTCAGAAGAAGCCCCTCCTGGTTTCCGGTCCAGGTTCCCACCAGAGCCGGAAAGAGAAAGAAGAGCCAGTAGTAAGCCAAAGGCTCGCCGGCATAAAACGGATTTTGAGGAGGGTAATCTCCTTTCTGAAGCTCGGCAACCACCGAGAGATGCGTCATAAGGTCGGCGCTGAAGTAAGCTCGATAAGCGATCCCCTCGGCGGTGGTCTCGCCGACCCGCGAGAAAGGTAAAGCCACCAGCACCACCGCGAGAATCATGGCCGCCACCCACCAACAAGACTCGCCCGATGCATCGGGTTTAGGGGACCTGGCTCGCCGCCTTCTCCTCCACAGCCCAATCGCTCCCGCTGCTATCAAGCAGGCGCCGGCGGCAAAAGAACTGCTGAAGAACCCCCACCTGTAGAGTCCACTGGCAACGAGTGAGCTCATCAAATAGCCGATGGCAGAGCCAACTAAAATCCTCTCGATGCCCGTAAACCAAAGACCGGCGAGCGCTACGCCCGGTGCCACGAACAGGGCAAGCCCGGCGATAAAAACGAAAAAGGCAAGCAAGGAAGCTGAAAGATGCGATCCCAGCCAAGCCGTGCCCAGGGCAAGCAGAGCAACGGCAACCAGGGTCTTCTTGTGGGCGGAAGCTACTTCGTCGCCCGTATCATGATATGCCATCCGAATGGGCGTTTGATGCGATCGGGAAGTACCTCGAAGAACGGAACCAGTAGGTAGTTGTTCAGTTTACCAAATAAATTGTCGAACTTGACGGTGCGCTTGGGAAAGCGATCCACGTGTACCTTGACGTCTCGGAACTCGCCAAACAACCGACGGCACTCCCGGGCGGTGTAGCGGCGAACGATGGGAGCGTCTTTTTTGGCGTGCTCGATGGGAGTGCCGGAGACGGTCGCCACCAGATTGAACCAGGAGTGACGGTTGTAGAGCATGATGATGGCTTCGCCGCCGAATTTGAGCACCCGATGGACCTCGGCAATCGCTTTTTCAGTATCGACGGTGTGATGTAAGACACCGTGGGAGTAAACCACGTCGAAAGACTTATCGGAAAAATCCAATGCTTCGGCATTTCCCACCCGGATGTCCCCTCGATAGCCCTCCCGCCCCAAATTGGCTCGAGCGAGCCGAGCCGCGTTCTCGGTCAGGTCGATAGCGGTTACCTGGGCTCCCGCCCTGGCAAACTGGATGAGGTCGAGCCCAACACCGCAACCGATTTCCAGTACCTTCTTCCCCTGGTAACGGGGGAAAGCGACATAATCTCGAAGATAATCGATCTTATCGTAACGGTACCGCTCCAAAGCGTCGAAAAACTCAGGCGTTCCCACCGGAAGTTCGGTCACTTCGATATCGTTGACGAACTCGTTCCAATAGTCGTGGACATCGTTGAGGGTGGGGGTGGCAGCCATCGAGGAAGCGGAGTCTAGCAGAAGTGTCGGGAACGGGTCAAATCTTCACGCTTTTTTCAGCTTCCTTTGACTTGCCCGTGCCAGGCCGTATAATTCACCGATGTCCCGGCGAAAGACAGCAGAAATCGCCGAAGTGTTTGCCGACGACGTACAACGGGGATTGTCGCACACTCCGAAGTATCTCCCGGCAAAACACTTCTACGATAAAATCGGCTCCGACTTGTTTGAAGAGATCACCTACCAACCGGAGTACTACCCGACACGGACCGAAGCGGCCATTCTGCGAAGCCACGCCGGGGACATCCGGGACGCTCTCGACGGCGAAATCAGTCTGGTCGAGCTCGGCAGTGGAAGCTCGGCAAAGACCACCATTCTTCTCGAGAGTATCCTCGAAGAACAGTCTCTACTTCACTATCTCCCTATCGACATATCCCATAAGATGCTGGAGCAAACGGCTGAGCATCTGGACTCGAAATTTGGTGGCCTGGCCACCCTACCGATTCCGTCCGAGTACGGCCCGGGGCTCGGTCGAGCCAACCAGATCATCTCGGAAAAAGATCACTTACCGGATCGCAAGCTGGTTTTGTTCCTGGGTTCGAGTATCGGAAATCTCGAGCCGGAAGACGCTCATTCCTTTCTGCGAATGATACGAGACGAGATGACGTTGGGGGACGGCCTGCTGGTGGGTTTCGATCTGCAGAAAGACTCGAGCGTCCTACAGGCCGCCTACAACGACCGTGCCGGCGTAACCGCTCGGTTCAACCTGAATGTCCTCGCACGCATCAACCGGGAGCTGGGCGGGGAGTTCCCCCTCGAGAGCTTTTTTCATCGGGCTTTTTATAATGATACGAAAGGGCGTATCGAAATGCACCTGGTGTCGGAAACCGATCGGGAGGTTTCGATACACGAGCTGGAAGAGTCGTTTCGCTTCGCCGCCGGTGAATCCATCCATACCGAAAATTCCTACAAGTACACTTTGGATCAAATCAAAGTGTATGCCCAGCAAGGCGGGCTCGAAATGAAGCGGGTGTTCATGGATGACAAAAAATGGTTTGCCGTCGCCCTATTGACCCCGGCGTGAGTCGCGTCCCCATAACTCGGTAACACACCATGTTTTCACACCGTCATGCGTTGGGTGTCCTCGCCGCTCTCGGATTGATCTTGTCGGGTTTTTCTCTTTCAGTGGACTACCCTCGCACCGCCGGGGCGATGTGGGCCGATGGTGCCAGCTACTACACCATGGCCTACAGCTTGGCATTCGACCAAGACCTGACCTATCGGCGCCAAGACCTGGAGCGGGTTTATCGCGAGTACCCCGGAGGGCCGTCGGGCATCTTTCTCAAGCGCGGCCGGGAAATCGACGTCCAACCGAGCAGCCGCTTCCCGTTCATTGTAAACGGGGGCGAGCTCACCCAAGAGCTCTACTTCGCCAAAGCTTATCTTTATTCTCTGGCCGCCGCGCCCTGGGTTCGCTTCTTCGGTACCAACGGCTTGCTGGTTCTTCACACCCTATGTGTGATGGCGATGCTGGTCGCCGGCTACTACTTCCTGGCCGCCAAGAATACACCCGCGGTTTCGCTGGGCGTTACTTTGACCTTCTTCTTTGCGTCGGTGACCCCCGCCTACTTCGTTTGGATTGCCTCAGAGCTGTTCAACTTTTCGCTGGTTTTCCTCGGCGCATTCTTTTGGCTGTACAAAGAAAGAGCGGAGGCCCCGTCAAGGCTCCTCAGGGGGCTGACATCGGATCTCATCGCGGCGGCCATTTGGGGGGCGGTGACTTATTCGAAGCCTTCCAACCTGTTCCTGATTGTTCCCCTCCTCGCCTTGCTGGCTATCAGGAAGAAATGGCGACAAGCGGTTTTCGCCGGCGCGGTTTTCAGCTTGTTTCTGGGCGGTTTGTTCCTGATCAATTTCTTCGCCACCGGCGAGATGAACTACCAGGGCGGCGATCGAAAGACGTTCCTCGGACGATACCCCTATCAACGCTCCGACCTCACTTTCGACAACACCGGTATCGCCAAAGTGACCTCCGAGATCTACACCCAGCAACCCTGGGACATCGTAGTCCACGATCTGTATTTTTTTCACATCGGGCGCTTCTCGGGCATGGCTATTTACTTCTTTCCGGCGGTGGCGGCGGTGGTGCTCTTTCTCAGCTCTTCCCCAAAAAAGTCGTGGCAGTGGCTCCTTTTGGGCCTCGCCACCTTCGAATGCCTGCTCTACATCGTGTGGATGCCGGTGAACTACTTCGGGGGCGGTGGAACCCTCGGCAACCGATACTTTCTGAACATTTATCCTCTGTACTTCTTTCTCATCCCGCTCATCACCCGTCCCTTGCTGGTTGCCCTTCCATGCTGGACCATGGCGGGCCTCTTCCTGGCCACGATTCACATTCAACCTTTCGCCGCCGGTCGCCGTCCCGGCGAGCACGCCACCAGCGGACCCTACAAATGGTTGCCGGCTGAGCTCTCGCTCATCAACAACTTGCCCACCAACAGCGATCCGAGAAAGTTCCGACAACGGTTCGAAGACGGCTACTACGGTTATTTCCTCGACAACAACACCTGGGGCCGACAGCGTCACCGCGGTGTGGGTTTCTGGGTCAAAGGAGGAACCCGAGCCGAGATGGTGGTGCGCACCCGCATTCCCTTGACCAAGCTCACGGTTCGGGTGAACAACGTGAGCGTAGAGAACCAAATCGAAATTTGCGTTCCAGGTGAGTGCACCAATGACACTTATCGCCCAGGCGAGAAGAAGATCCTGGAACTCTCGGCGGGGCGGGGGTTTCCTTACGAAGACTTCGGTGCCCGAAGCTATTGCTATCTGGTCACCGTTGCTCCGAAGCTCGGCGAAGTTCCACTCCTTGTCAGACGGGACTCGCGGGATGACCGCTACCTGGGAGCCTTCATTCACATCACTCCCGAACCCTATCCAGGCATTTGATTCAAGTCTACATTGGATGGTCAATCGATGATGCGAAGCTCGGAAGACCTGGGGACCGGGAGAACGCGTACGTGACATTTCTCACTGAGCTCGGACTCGAGCTTCGCGTCGATGGCGAGCTCACGCCCCCGCTTCCAACTTCGCCGCTCGCCAGCCTCCCCGAAGAGGCCGACCCCTCGCCCAGTGAAGGACGGGTCATGACGAACAAGGTAGAGTACTCCCTGTGCGCCGGAGTCTTTAAGTGCTTTGGCCCAAGCTTGGGGTCTCGTATAGGGAGTGATGGTGTGGACCTCCGCGGTAACACCGAATCCCAGTGCTCGCCGATCGATTAGGTAGCCGTGATGGCGTCCTCGAACGTTGAACCCGGCAATGAATCGGGAATCAGGCTCCGGACCATCAAGCGTGTGATCGTCGCATTACCGTCCGGAAAATAAACGGAGCCTTCGCGCCCCTCATGCTCGCGGCCCTGCTGTGTACCGGGTATGTGGTGCAGCACACCGAGCTCAGGACTCGGACGCAGGTTCATACCCTGAAAGCCCGGATAGCCCATCTCCCAACAAAACAAAGCCGGCACCTGTTCAGGTCCGACGTAAAAACGGAAATGGGGGCGTGCCTGGAAAAAGTGCAGCACGCCTTCATGAACTTTAGCCACGTTCAGCAGAAAATCGCTGTAGCTCATACCTGCGAGCTTCGCCTTCTTCTCGGCATCGCTCAATTCCGGCAAGTAATCCTCTTTGGCTTCGTCGTCATACAAGCGAGCAATGTCGCGTTGCACTTCAGGAGACAGAGGAGTTCTGGCAAGAAAGTCAACCCAGGACAGGTACCCGGTAGTCTTCACCCTCTTGCAGAGCCCTTTTCATTTCAGCGGGGCCGGCTCCCTGAAGCCAAGACGGGTAAAGCAAAGAGCTCGAGAGACCCACACCCATGCCGTTCAGAAAATCGCGCCGGGTAATGCGATTTTTCATGCCTAGATCACGATCGTGGCTACTCATTTTCTTCCCCTCCGCATGTTCAGCGACGGTACCTTCCTTGCTTCGGGAAGGAAGAGAGCAGGCCGCCGAGGGGGCCGCAAATGGGCGCTTGAACCTGCAGGTGAGTCGAAAAAGGGATGGCTACACGGCCGCGTCCACGCACCACCGGGCGGCCACTTCAAGCAGGGTTTTGAATGGCATCCGGATGATCGAGCGGGTGCTGCCACTTCAGACCGGGGAATCGAGCGAAATCACGGTCGGTCGTTATCCAGAGACTACCTGACTCGATGGCAAGAGCCGCGAACCAGGCATCTGTCACGAGATTGCCCTTGGCGCTCGCAGCCCCACAGAGACGGATGAAAACGGACCAGTGGTTTTCTGAAGGTCGTACCACGCGGCAGTTTGGGTGTTGTCGTAAGGACTCGTTAAAACCGATTGCTTCCTTGAGTAGGCTCGGCTCTTTGAATATCTTGGGGTGGGTCGTAATCCGAATGACGCTCGACAGCACCTGTTCGGAGATAGCGAAAGCAGCCTCTCCGTTAAGGAGATCGAGCAACCAGGACCTATAGCCGTCGTGGCGCTCCGCGTCTTTCCTGAATGAGTAGATGAGAACGTTGACGTCCAGTAGATTCACGCACGGCCTTCCATGATATCTTCGAGCGCGGCAGTGGAGTCGAGATCAACGCCCGGACGCAGGCCTCCTTTGCCGGACGCGGGGAGTGTGAAGCGCCGTGAACGAGCCAGTTTCGGCCTCCCTCGATAAGCGGAGAAAATCGCTTTAGTAATCACTTCGCCGATGGTCAATCCCATTTCGCCAGCTTCTTTCCTACACAGCTCGAGGGCTTCATCTTGAATGGTGATCGTCGTCCTCATGTCTCATACCATATTAGAAGATCATCATGATGTCAATAACAGATGATATGATGCAACACAAAAGGTGAATAATATCACTGCTGTCCGGTTGTTGATCCTGCAAAAGATAGCAACCCTTTAGTTTGTAAAGGGTTACGTTCGAAAATGATATGCATCGCGTCGTGTCCAAAAACTCGAACGGCACCGAACGCTCGACGCCCAGAGGCGTTCATGAGATCGCAGAGACGAACCGACGGCGGCCCGATTCGGCGAAAGGCGAGCGCCTAACGGATCCCCAGCA
>SDBT01008743.1_pt1 | contig 16503 bp, 41 predicted proteins | sample 2277101 | NCBI WGS metagenome assembly SDBT01 (sample SAMN10404973, study PRJNA504765) | marine sediment metagenome | isolation source: marine sediment core GS10_PC15, 103 cmbsf | place: Arctic Ocean: Southern Knipovich Ridge | collected 2010 | reverse complement strand
GTCAGCATTTTATATTATTTTGAGAAAACATGTAGAACAGTGTTGACATTATCCGAAATTATGCTAAACTGTATTAAGTGAAGGACACAACGAAACACCAACAGAAAGGAAAAAAATGAAACTGACCATTAGAGAATGGGAAGGAATCAAAAGACCAGCAAACGGACCTTATCCGAAAGGAGTTGTGAACGGACCACAACCAATTACTGAACGCGGGATCAGGCGACGTAAACAAAACATGGAAGGAAAATCCAATGTTATGGAAAATAAAGCCGATGGATGATTTAGTAAAAACTGCCGAACTATGGCAGGGAAAGGGAAAATCAGGAAATAACAGCCCTCTAGGGTTATTTTCTAGTCTGGAATTTATCATCGACAACGAACATAGAGACTCTATGATTGATCAGATCCAAGGTCGAATTGACCAAATTGATGAACATAGGGCCATGTTGGCGGAAATTGTTGCAGAGGAACCTAGGTTGCAAAATCTTATGAATTTTGCGAAAAAAGCGGAAATTGTTGTTGATTACGGTCCTTAATTATGTTATAATTGGGACATAAGAAACGAGTTTTTTACTGAAACCCTTTTAGGAGTATTGAGTTATGGCAAATGTTGCAAGAGCGAAAAAAGTCTCGGCAACCGATTTCATTACGGGATACGTCAAAGGTTGTTCTGAGGGTTTAACTTCCTCAGAGATTGCCGACCTTTTGAACATGAATGAGGCGTCCATGATCAGTCGGGCTTCGGGCTATCGTACCGAATCGGCTGAAATCGGAAAAGTCTTCCCGTCGCCGAAAGGTTCAAATTCCGTCGTTAATAGCAAAAAGAGTCGGATCGACCTTTTGACATCCCTTTTGACTGATCTCGACACCGATGAAACTGCCGAAACCGAAACGGGCGAAACTGATGAATCAGTAGAGTAGTTTCGGGGAAGCTAAGATAGTGGGGGAGAAATCCCCCGCTATTCTTTATATAACTTGTTACTGAACAAGTGAACCGAGGTGTCTTTTGTACACCGACCGGATTGCCGGGGTACGTTCTTACAGTCTACAAATGTACAGTAGTGGACATATGTTCAGTCTGGTACATGTAGTGAACAAATGTATACTAGTGGTCTTTCGTATACTAACACGATAGTGCTGGACATGTGTACAGTTAGCAGATGTATAGGTGAACGGATATCTCGGAATTCTTGCCTGTTTGGTCTTGACAAGATAGGTTATATATGGTATAATGGATGTTTGGCGTATATGGTTAAGTATTAACTAACTTTAACTAAGGAGATTAAGTATGTTCCCGAATATCGTTAATGATTCAAACAGAGAAACAGTAGAAGAGTTTACAAAACGAATTAAGGATAAGTCAGGTAAAGAATCACGAAAAACTAACTATTTCGCCACACTAAATCCCTTAAATCGCACTGTGTATGGCACCGATAGTCAGCGGACAGAAAGAGAGAGAGTAAACTTCGAGAAATTCTTGAGCAATACGGTTATTAAACTTTTTAGCTACACTATAGCGTATAGTGTGGCTATTTTTACGTGTGTAACTTAAGAAAAATTAGGAACTATTATGATTCAAGAAGTCTCGGATGCTATTGAAAAAGTTAGTTCTGGATGCATAGATGATGGTTCAGGTAGAGTCTGCGAGTTTTATAAGGTCAGCGATAACACTGGAGCTAAGGTTTATAAGGATGAAAAGTGTGGTACTGACAATATGAATAGTCAGCGTTATTTGTACAACTTAGGGTTAGCTCCTGAAGTACGTAGCGATTTGATTAAGTTTAACAATGGTCGTAGAGATCGTTGGATGTTTCTAACTGAGATAGCTAAGACAGTTATGGAAATATGTGATGAAGAAGATATACCTATCTGTGAGTGTGGTTCTGTGAATAGTTGCGATTGTTACTTAGGTCACGATTTCTATACACATAGTCGCTTCCCAGAAATGGGTGTACTATTCGATAAACTATCAGAGTTAGGTTTCAATGATGAAGATGCTCATTGGGGTAATTACGGTTACCTTGAGGATGGAACCGCAGTTGCTATAGATTGTGAGTTCCCACACCTTTACAATTGAAAATTAGGAGATAAAAAATGAGTAAGCTTGATAAACTTATTGCTATACATAGTGTTAAAGCTATGTATAAGCAAAAGAAGATGAGTAAACTTGACAAAATAATTGCTTTATCTGCTATAGATAAGGTATACAAAAGGGTTAAGTAAGATTAGGCCATTAGTTCAACGGTAGAACGCTGTTCTTATAAAACAGTAACCTGAGTTCGACTCTCAGATGGCCTATTCACTATGTTATTGTATAAAGGGATATTATGAAAACACAATGGAAAAAATGCTGGAGATTGGCACGTATTATACATAATAGTCAACCTCAAAATACAGATGCATTAAGTAATATTGATGGATTGTTATGGCGAGCAATAATGCGTAGATTAGATAGAGATCTGCCCGATTCTATATTAGCTACACCATTACAAAATAAAATAATAATTGATATTGTTGATAAAATACTAATGAAATAGCTAGATTAACAGTCTAGCGTATACCATAGTCAGGAGTTGCTTATAGTCTAGCTTAATCGGTTAGTAACGGGGATAGTCTTGTCTTAGCTCATCCGACAGGATTGGTGAACATGTGTACAGTCAGTGAACACCTGTACACTGGACGGATGTTTTGTGGTTTCTTGCCCGTTTTGACGGTTTTTCTATTGACAAGCTATAATTTTTATGGTACAATCTATGATACTATGCAGAATGCTGCTTAGCTATGTTTCTTAGGTAACTTTTAGGAGAAATTTTATGCCAAGCTATTTCGGAGATACTCACATTGATGGTATTAGAGTTAAAAAAGAGGAAAAAAAAGACGTTGGCTCTAAAAGTTTATATTATTTGGTACTTCATACGGAAAAAAACGTATGTTTAACCAATAATCCGGTTGCTTATCTCTACAAATCACTAAATGAGATAAAAAAGGCTACTTTTTACATGGTGTTAAAGGAAAATGCAACACTTGAAGATAGAAATTTGGTCAATTTAGTCTTATCAGCACAAAAACAGTTCTAGTAAGACACAAAAACCACCTAATAATACTAAAAAGCCATGAAAAACTAGAAAAGTTTTGGAAAAATTATTAATTATTAGGTAAGACAGGTTAAATTTTAATTTTTTGTAAGGAATTCTTTTCTCTAACGTTTGTTTTATGTTCTTACTATTGGCTTTTAACCTAAAGGAAATAGATAATGATGGTATCTGATTGGATTATTGGGATGTGGACTATCGCCGCAACCTTAAGAATAGCAATAGGTTGCCTCTTGTACGCTCTAGGTGAAAATAATGAAGAATATAATGCAGCAATTAAAGATATATTAGTAGGGGGTTCTATGGCATTTTTATCCGCCATGCACTACTCTGGCATGTAAGAATTGTGTTTCTTAGTAAACTACACTAAAATGGTTTGCTAGAGTATTAAAAAACAGAAAAAAGGAGAAACCATGATAGGATATAGCCATGAAGGAATTTATGTAGCTATGTGTGGTAAGTCATTTTTTGGCTTGTAATTATCAAGGAGAAACACATATAAATTTACTTTGCTCATGTAAACAAAACGACTGCGAATCAGGTTATCTTTTATGTCGAACATGTATTGAAAAAGATAATGATGACATAATTGAGGCTCAGTGTAAACTATTAGATGAAGAAGCCTTTCCATTTGACGAAAACTTTCCTTCTGAAGAAAATTTACAGTAAATAGGAGAAAACATGGATACGATGATTCAGGTTAAGTATAGGCGATACCAAACGACATAGAAAGGAATATGAGATAATGTATGTGATTGTTAAGCGTGTGATTGTTATTGAATGTGACATATATGGGAATCATCCTGTAAGTTATAATGCTATTGTGGTTGATTCTGGTTGTCATTACAGTATTGAGGATGCAACTAAGGAAGCTGATGACCTTAATGACGGACATGATACTCATGTATATCACTGTGTTTTCGTACTTAATCACTCATAGGAGAAACTTATGAAGATCAAAGGTTTATCTGTTGACGAACTACAGGATTGTGCTAAGGTTATCGGTGTTGAGCTAGACAATATTCGCACTAAGGGTAACTTTGTACTATTTAAGGTAAGGCTTATTGATGAGACTTACAGAAAATATCGACATAAACGCAAGGTTGCGGCTGTATGTTGGCATGGATTTAGAGACTTTATCAAGGAAGTTTACAAGATCAACTCAACAGCTAAAATTGTTACAATGTTAACTTGTTATGAAGACAAACAGAACTTTGAGGCTACATATTCCAACACTGGGTATATTAATATTGGAAGTGAGTGTATGCCTTTGTTATGTCAAGATGCTTGTCATTGTCATCAAGAATATCCAGACGTTTGATCATTCACGTTGTTACTCAATAGGAGAAATGATGATAACAGTTGAAAAAGACAAAAGATTCGGCTACACCAAAGGTTGCTGGTGGATATCTAGGCAGCAAGCAGGAGTTGTATGTGGTAAATGTAATGTGTCAATGCCAAGTTTAGGTATGGATAGATCATTGATTGACAATGATTTTGATACTTATCTTAGCAATTTGGGTGGTCATTATCGACTACATGATGAACGTGACAGACTTAACATTAAGGAAAAATAATGCTAACTAATCAAGAAATTTTCGACAAAACTTTTAATCATGCTCAGGCCCAACATAAAGAGTATGGTGTTCATGCACAATCTTATGATGAGGGATCTTGTAAGTATCGTGATTATCTTAGCGATGAACGTGTTAAGATGTGCTTCATTGGTCCTTTTATTCCAAGTGAGGACTATTTAGAATGTATGGAAGGATACACCGCTAACAATCTATTTGAGCATTATCCTGATATGATGACTAATGCTGGATTGGATAAAGAACACTCACACGATTTACTTAGCTCTTTACAAAATTTACATGATACAAATAATCCTGACAAGTGGGATCAGGGTTTTGCTAGGATCGCTAGGAATTTTAAGTTGGAATGTAGTATTGAACTTGAAGGAGAGGTAATGACATGATGGATGGCATATTCATTTATGATTGGCGTGATAGGAAAAGAGGTGGGACTGGAGTAGGAGTATCATTACAATGTCATAATGATGGTAATCCTGAAAGTTTTTGTTCGTGTTATAATGTGGGTAATTTAGCAAACCCGTTTGAATGGGATGTATCTATAGCTGAAAGCATGTATAAGCTTGATACTAAGAAAGCTTATGAGCTTATGGTAAGATTGGCTGAGATCGTTCCTCAACTAAATAACTTTAGAAATATACTGGAGAATTAATGAAATATTATCCAATTGAAGACACTAAGAAATTGACTAAAGAAGATGTTAAGAGCTTAGGCGTAGACATCAAGGATGTTACGGTTTGGGGAAAGAAAGTTTGTACTCTTAGCGATATTAATGGTGATGTTAATGTTATGACTAAGAGGAAAGTATCGGGCTATACTCAATATGACCCATCTTTGAATAGTAAGAAAAATACTATTTATGAATATCGCAAACCACTTAAAGGTGAGTGGTTCTTATCGGGTGCAGTACCAGCAGCATACAGAGCAGCACGTGACTTAAGTATCAGCTATTATATAGTTGAATTGGTGTTAGTTAAGACAATTACGATAACAACACAGATGGAGGTAATATTATGACCGATACAATTAAGGATCAACTGATTGTTGCTCAGAGTATCAAGCTGATGCAATTAGAATCGAGACTGACTGCATATAGCAAGACCATTGAGAATGCAGAGAGAGGACAGCTAGAACATAAGAAAATACTTGATGAAATATCTACTTTGCTAGAGTATAGTGATAATTACCACAATTTACCCAGTCTTATTAGAGAAGCGATTACACCTAAAAGTTATAAGGATATTTGATGACAGTTAACCAGTTTCTTCAATATATGTGCTATAGTGAATATCTGCCCAATAAAGAGTATCGTCCCTATTATATATCTCAGGGAAGATGGGCAGGTATGATCAAGTGGTATTACAATCGTTCTGTTGAGATGCAGAACATGAGAGAAGGAGAACAGATATGAGTACAGTTCACGCTATTGTGTATAACTATCCTGTTATTGAGGATGGAAAGGTTGTTACTATTGAGCAGATAATGCTAGTTTACGGTTATTTTCTTCAAACAAAAGATGCTTATAGTAAAGTTGATAGCCTTAATTATGGCTGGGCTTTAGATAAGAGTCAAGACTGTGGTCATTTAGTAGAAGATTATGACTCTTTATACGATCAGCTTTTGAATGAATTTTGTGAGCAGTTTGGTACTGCTCCGTACGATTTCGTTTCAATTAACAATAAGGAGCTTTAGTATGAGTAAACCTCAAATTGGACAATTAGGCGGCACGGATTTAGGACGTAGAGATGCATTTCATGTGCCTTGTATTTTGGCTACATCTCCACAATATTTAGAATCGGGACAATTAGTCCGGTTTCATAATTCAAAAGTAGTACTTGAGTGTGTTCGTAGTATAAGTCATGGTATTGTTGACCCATTTGTTGCGATTGGTATTATGCCGGGTACACCATTTTGGGTTATGATTCATCCCGGCTTGACTAAGGATCTGACTCACCATTTTGTTGTTGAAGGATTAGATGATACAAGTGATTCATCTGATAAAACTTGTGACAACTATGAAACAACTGATGTTAGTGATGAATCTGAAGCTATAATAGCTGAGATTGAAGATGCGGAAAATTATGACAGTGAATGTGCCAGATGTTATGGCGAAGAAGTAGAAGAAGATGATGGTTGTACAGGATGTTACTAACAGTAGTTTGCAGTTTTTAACGGGTATAGCTTCGTCGCTATGCTACCTAATTCAATTCAGGAGTACCAAACGTCATGTTTATGAAAAGTCCTCAAGATATCTTCAATGAAGTGTCAGAATTCGCTATGTCTGCGTATGCAAAATGGGGCAGTGGTGCACAATCTAAGGCTAAAGTTGTTCCGGGTAGTGACTCACCTAATAATGGATGTTATTATCGACATCCAGATGAGGAACGACGTTGTTTTGTGGGTTGCTTAATACCTGATGATAAGTTTAATGAATGTATGGAATCATTGGCAGTTAATAATTTATTTGATAAATTCCCTGATACTATGGACGAGATTGGATTATCAAATTGTTATTCTGGTATGCTTCAAGTTTTACAATCAATTCACGACACTTATAGTCCTAAAATGTGGCGAGAAGAACTGATTAAATATGGGAATAACAACGGTTTATTGTTGCCCGATTGTCTTAAAACTGAAGGAGAGGTTGCATAATGAATGAAGATAGAGATTTAGTTAAACGTGGATTATCACAGTTCTCATTAGAAGAAGCTAATCGTGCATTAAAACAATGCGTTACTAATCCAGATAAGATACTATTGGATGGACGCGTTATAGATGCAGAAGAGTGTATGTACTGACCTATGATTTCAGGACTTCGGTCTGAAGTCATACAATTGTTAATAGATACGGATGATTGTCATCTCGTTAGTCTAAAGTTTGACAAAAACTTTGATAAACTAGATAGTTTTGAGATAAATCCTAGAACATACGTCAATGAATATGTTAATTCACCTCCAAATCCAAATCAACCTCGATCAGATTTATCATATCAACACGCTATTCGTAAAGTAACACTGGACTCCGTAATGGATATACTCAGAGAGATTATTGAGGAAGGAACATAAGTATGAAAATACTTGATACAATTAGTGTCATTGAAGAACTATGTAAGGCTAAGAAATGTTATGGTATATACTTTGAGCTAGGATATTGGACAGATTCTTTTAGTTTTGAAGATTGGCTTGATGAACTAAGAAAAGCTATACCAATAATGTTTCATAAGTATGAACCTTATCTTATTAAGGAAGAGTATGTTCAAGCGATCGCCGATGAATGTGGATATATATTATTGGAAGGACCGGAAGCCAAATCAACTATGGAATTTAACTTCGATCAAATTATAGGTGATGATGGACCTACCAGACTTAATAATTATGATGGTCCATTAAATGTGTACGCTATTACTTTCGGTCCTGATGGTCCTTTATCGGAGAATACATAATGACACAATTTAACGCTGATGTTGCACTTGATCTTACAGAGCATGTTTGCTATAATCTTACGCTAGATGAGATAAGGAAAGTGCCCGGTGTATATCAACATAAGGATAGTGGTAACGATTACATTGTAGTGTTTCCTAGTTATAATAGTCCTTATAATTGTCCGGCCATATATGTCAATGAGGACACCGACTCATTAGGATCTGTTCTCTATAACTCTTGGAGTAACATTAAGTTTCGTAAGTGTAACCATATCAATGTTCACGTTGTATTGAAAAGGGTGTTTCATGAATCAAGTAGTATTATTTATTAGTAATGATGGTTATCTTGGTCGCACATTTGAATGTTGTGGTGATGATGACATACGCTTGGCTATCAATCTAATCTGTGATGATTTAGGATTAGATTATTTATCTAATAAACAAGTAGGTGAGGCAATAGAATACTGTGAGTATGATATTAGCCGTAACTGCAATTGTTGTGGTGAATCTATGGAAGGTGGTCGTATTTTAATAGGTGGTCTCGAATCTGTATCTTAATAGGAGAAAGCTATGTTATTTGATATCTTTGAGGGAAATAAAGAAACTTACGATGCCATGTATGACATACTAAGCAGTGAGTTTAAATTTAACATGACTGGCAGTAGGTATTTCGGCGGGTCTATGCCATCATCTGATTACGATATGTTTGTTGAGTATAGTGATGATGTTGTTTCTTTTCTTGAAGAACTAGGCTTTATACCTCAATTATGTGACGGCGACATTGTTAAATATGGCGACATTGTTAAATATGGCGACATAAGTGTTGCTGGTATAATGGGATTGTATCTGCCATATGACATTGAGTCTCAATTAGATCCATTGATTCATGTGCAACTTATATATCCTGATATGATGTATGTTAAGAAGACTGTTAATAAGTTCTTCAAAGATCATCCATCATATTTGCGTAATGACAGTAGTGGTTGTTGTAATAAATTAAGTAAACGTGATGCAAGAAACGTATGGCAAACATTCATGCTATTGGTCAACAAAGTACATACTGAAACTAAGGGGGAATTATGTTAGCTTTCAAAGGAATGCTTGTAGAACCAGGTAAACGTGCTGGTATTAGTGTGCCTGATGATTTAGATAATTATGATAAGGGAGATTATCCACATTGGGAAGTATTTTGTAGGATACAGCTAGGTGCGTCAATGCCTACAGCTATAGCACATTGGGACAATGCTAAAATTATAGCTAGTATTAGTGATAATGATATCACTAAAATAACTTATGAACAATTAGAAGAATTGGGTATTCAAATAGGTTATCCTAGTTCATAGAAAGAATAAACAATGCTAATAATAGGCGATGTTCATGGCAAGCTAGATAAGTATATCGATTTAGTAATAGATCACGAAGGACCAACGTTACAGCTTGGTGATATGGGATTCGATTACGAACCATTGCGTATCTTAGATCAAAACCGGCATAAGTTTTTCGGTGGCAACCATGATAACTACGATAAATATAATGGTTGTGTTCATGCTCTAGGTGACTTTGGTATATGGCATAATGTATTCTATGCACGTGGAGCATGGTCTATGGATTGGCAATGCAGAACAGAGGGACTTGACTTATGGACGACGAAGGAACAGCTAAATTATAGTCAGTCTCTTGAGTGTTTGGATATGTACACAACTATCAAGCCTAATATAGTTATCACGCATGAGTGTCCTAATTTTATACATGATGAATTATTTCATTACAATCCTTTGTTTGGTACTAGTACAGCATTGCTGTTTGATCATATGTATCTTGAACATCAGCCTGAAGTATGGATCTTTGGTCATCATCATAGGACTACCAATCTACTACATGGGACTACGTTGTTCCAATGTTTAGGTGAATTAGCAACGACGGAGTTTTAGTTATGAAAAAATTATGGCCTCATATACTTATATTGATATTCAATATAATAGTTTTTTGTTACATATGTATATCAATTAGAAATTAACGTATTACCTTAGCTAACCCGATTTGCTGCACAGACGTACACTTGACACGGTGGCGGCAATATGGTACAATGTATTAAAAATGGAGAAACCCAATTATGAAACTATATTTATGGCATTTTCAGTATGGAGTATATGACGATAATGTACTAGGCGTCCTTGAGGATGTTAGTGTTGTAGTTGTAGATATTAGCATAGAAAAAGCTAGAGATTCTGCTATAGCAACACATAAACAATATCCATCATGTAAATTTGATAATAAACCAAAAATATATACTATACCTGTAACGATGTGTTTTGTTGAAGATCACTATCCATCTGCATAAGGAGCTATTATGACATTACCAGCTATGACATTGGAAGAACATTTAGATGAAGCTAGAGGTTTAATTAAGCATTTTGGTATGAATGCCCATGAAAAAGATTGGTGTAGAAATCCCGATTGTGTAGATATTGTAGTGCGAAATATGATACACGCACACTACAATTTTGATGAATCTTTAGGATTTAAGCGATCTACTTATATTGTTAAAGCTGGTAAGTATGGTATTACAACATATCGAAACAGACTAGCAAAAACAAAAATTACATCTATATACAATTTACAAGAGGGTATGTCTATTGCAGATCCTATCAACGATGATTTAGAGACAGATTTCTATACAATTAACAAATTAGCTGATTCTATCCTAAAAAATACAAAATTAACAAAGAAAGAACGTAATTATCTTGAGTTATATTACATTAAAAGTATGTCACTACCAGATATTGGTAAACAACTAGGTATTTCCAAACAAACTATCTGGCAAGGTATACGAAGAGGTTTAGATAGATTGATGCAATCTGCTGATTTTAATGATCATAAAGAACAATTTGAAGACTGTTATTGTAAATAAGGAGAGATTATGCTTGATGATTTAACTTTGTATGAGCACTTGGAGCAAGCAAGGATTCTAATTCATAAATATGCTACAGCATCACAGGATTATTTACATGATGATGAAGATTGTGTATCTTACGTTGCGACAGCTATGATGCAAGCATACGAGAGTTATGATAAATCTAAGGGTGCTAAGATGTTTACATGGGTTACAACTAAGGGTAAATTTGCTTTAATGTCATTTTCAAGAGATTATCGTCGTGCTTTAGAACCAGCCTATCGACATTTAGATGATGGTTCTAAACGATTATCTAACATAGATTGGTGGGAATACCTTAAGGAAGACAGAGACGCTGATAATTCACACATTGATATGGGTACTATTGTAGCAATGACAAATGAATTGCTTCAGTTTCACCTATTAACACCAGTGGTTCGCATGTATATGGAACTACACTACATATGTGGTTGGACCGGTGTTGAAATAGCGAGAGTACTCGGTCTTAATCATAATAATGTTAAACAACAGATTATCAACGGTAGAAAACGATTGATTGATTTTGCTATTACTGACGAAATGAAAAAACGTTTTGAAAATTGTTATATGGAGCAATTATGAAAATAGAATGTGAGGGTACTTGTAACTTGTGGAATTGTTGTGGAGATTCTCTTTATAGGGTTCGTGTTGAATCATCACAAAGTATTCATAATTGGGGAGATTTTTGGTATTGTGAAGTAGCAATAGCAACAGATAATGAAAGAGACTTATTTGTAACCGTTTTAGGGGAGTATATTGCACGATGAGAGAAATTACAATTCAGTTTAATGTGACAGGAACTTGTTGTCAGACTATTCAAATTGAAGATGAGTGTGAGTTAACTGATAAAGAGATTATTGAAGGATTAGAACACGGTGCATTATTCACTACAGTACAGGATGGTGGTGACTTACTTGAATTAAGTGGAGTTAATCAATTGGTACAAATTGGGTTTGTCTGTGGATCTGACACAGATTGTGAGTATAAAGATTTCGAGGATGTTTCACTTTAAGGAGCTATAATGAAAAAAACTTTAGTTATTATTGATATGCAGTATGGCTTTAATAACGCTAATGCACAACGAACAATAAATAATGTTATTAAACAAATCAACCTAGCTAAGAAAGAAAATAATTATATAATTATTGTTGAATACTTACCTCATATTAATTATAAGGCAACTCGACCAGAAATTATGATGGCCATTGGTGATCATGCACACATCAAAGTATATAAATACCTTGATGATGGGTCTCAACCTATTCTCGACGCATGTAAGCTACATAAATATCCTACAGATTTATTTAGAATCTGTGGAGTAAATACTAATGCCTGCGTAAAACAGACAATCAAAGGTTTATTTAAGAGAAACAGTATAAGTAAACTTGAGATTGTACCAGCAGCATGTAATGGTTACTATGGTTATAGAATCTTTAATGACTTTAAAAAAGAATATAATGTAAAGATTGTCGGTTACACTCCTAAATCAGATGCAAGAAAGTATATTTGAATGAAAATTTATCCAGAATGTCAAGGCGGTTGCCGTAGTCATAATGGGTGTCAAGGTGATTTACATTATGTAGTAGGCACAGCTAGAAGTGGTATTCAGATTATGAATGGCCGACCTATTTACTATTGTGAAGGAGTCATAAAACGAGAAGAAATTATAGGCTACACGTTTACATATCATCAAGAACGATCTAAGGCTATACAGGTCGATCAAGCTTGTACTTGTGATATAGTTGTACTAATCGCTCAAGGTTGCCAATGTGGAGGTAATTAGATGTTAACATTTACTAAGAAAAATACAAAACTAGATAAGCTGGCAGCATTAACAGGCAAAAAAGTATTTGCCTTTAGCTTGCTTAGTGGGCATACGTGTCCATTTGCTAAAGAGTGTCATTCTAAGGTTATTAAGGTTGACGGTAAGAGTAAAATCAAAGATGGTAAGCATACTATCTTCAGGTGTTTTTCTGCAAGTGGAGAAGTGTTATATCCTAACGTATATAATTCACGTAAGCGTAATACTGATGCTATTAAAGCTTGTACTAGCAAGAAACAAATTGTTACACTATTGCAACAAGCACTACCACTAAAAGCACATGAGAATATAGTTCGTATTCATGTTGGCGGTGATTTCTTCAATCAACGTTATTTTGATGCTTGGTTACAAATGTGTACAGATAATACTGATGTTATCTTCTACGCCTACACTAAGGCATTACCGTTTTGGGTTAAGCGTATCGATAATATGCCTGATAACTTAGCAATGACTGCTAGTTATGGTGGATCTAGGGACGACCTCATTCCTGAACATAGCTTGCGATCTGCTACAGTGGTATTTCCTAGAACCGTTAAGCGTAAAGGAAAAATTATTATTCAAACTGGAGAAGAATGGGCAGAAGAACTTGGCTTAGACTTAGACTTCGATGATCATCATGCTTACAATCCACAAAAGAAAGATGTATCGTTTGCTTTACTAATTCATGGCATTCAACCAGCAAAGGCTAAAGCATTTAGGAAAGATAAAATTCCACACCAAACGAAATTGCTTACTCATCGAAGTCACGGTATTTAAGAAAGGCTAAGTAATGACACCAGAAGAAAATATGAAAATACTTGTAACAGGTATGATAGAACGTCAAGCACATGTTGATAGATTTAAGGTGTGTATTGATGATAAGGTTGTTGAAGTTGCTATGAAATATGTTACTGCAAGTATTATAGCATATCCAAATTATAGTTATCCTTCATCCAAAGATGACTTTATAGATTGGCATATAGAGGGTGTTAATATAGAAATTGATTGGACATCAACATGGGCTTATGGTGGCCATGGCGAAGGCACTTTAACATTCGCTGCTGCTTATTTATACGATGAAGATATGATGACTGACTTTCAAGAATCTTGTGCATCAATAGCAAAAGAACGTAAGTTGCTAGATGATGTTCAAGAACGACTTAATGATGAGCGTGAACTTGAACGTCTAAAAAAGAAATTAACTTAAGGAGATTGCGATGAAATGTGATAGATGTGAATCAAAAAGACTAATGACAGTAACAGCAAAATGTTCTGATCTATTTCATGCTTATGTAGAGGGTAGAGAAATAGACGGCTATGTTCCTCGTAACCTTAATTTAGGTGGTGGAGATTATGTAGAATTTGATTCTTGTTTGGATTGTGGTAAAATACAGGGTCCATATCCTTTAGAAGAAGGGGTTGAATATGCAAGTAATTAATGAGAGTGGACGTATGACATATCGTGAATTAGCTCATATTATCAATTATACAATGACAGAAGAACAGATGGATATGGATGTTACAGCGGTCGATCCTATTGATGATGAAGTTGGACATAGAGTTGAAATGGGTCAATATGGAGCTATAGGTCTTAACTTAGTTCAACCAACACAAGATGAACTAGATGGCTTAGGCTTAGACGATGAACATCCTGTTTTTATAGCCTTGGAAATAGGAGAATGAATGTCTATTCTCCACATTTTTTTCATATGCTGTATGTTTTATGGTCTCTACTTAGGAGTGAAAAAATCTGAAAAATAGTTAAAAAATAGAGTGATTAGTCTTGACATATCACGCCCGTCATGATAGAATGGTATGTCGATGGGAAAGAATCGTTTCAGAACCCTTTTTACTGGAGCAGAAAATGCAGCTAAAACAGACAGTTCGCAAGGTAGACAATGTTTATACCGACATGATTATCGGTATTGATACTACAGTTAAGATGCGAGGTTATACTTGCAAGGCAACTGGTAAATGTATCACAAGAAAGAAACGAGTATGGCGTAAGGTTCAGGATGTAGTTACAGATAGGGTGCGTGGTGTACGCTACTTTGCTACTCGTAACGGTTCAGGAAACTTGGAGTTCTTGAAGAAGAACATCAACGATATTGTTCCAGTTAAGGTTCACCCTAACACTAAGGAGCACAAAGCTAAAAGGTAAGTCCTTTCTTAGTAGTTTTCTTATGCTTTTCTACTAACTAACCAATAAAGCATTTCTTATGATCCTATAGTGTAATGGATAGCATAACACTCTTCTAAAGTGTTGGACTAGGTTCGAGTCCTAGTAGGATTACTATCTTAATATAGATGCTTACCTAACCGAAGAGGTCTTAGTGACCCCCTAGCGTATAGGCCCATCAGATTAAAGATCGTGATTAAGATTGTGGTTGCCAGTTGTCCACATCTTAGCAGTATCTTCTGATGTAAAACTGGCATCTTTACTATTCTTTTATTTAAGGAATCAAGAGCTATGGAAAAAATTCAAGGTAGTGGTAACGATGGTGATTTCGTACTGAAGGGACAAACTTTAGCTACAGAGGAAGGATTCGGACACGTATCTAAAACATGGTATGATCAGACACAGAGTTATGATGACTGTCTTGAGACTATGGAAAAGGATATTGACAATCGTGAGGACATTATGGGTTCTCTTCACGATATGACTCCTACTGTTAATGATGACGGTAAGTTTGTGTTACAGTATACGGATGGACGACAGTTTGAATTGACTGAACACGCATGTCAACAATTAGCTACACGTATCTTCATGCCTATGGGTGTAATGAAATGGTTAACTCAGGATCAATTCAAGCCTAATGGTGATGTAAGATTTCAACGTGATGCAACTGATGCAAAAATTCTTACATTCAATGTGAAGAATGGTATGCGTCATGTTGATGTTGATAAAAAGTTCAGATTTAGAACTTATAACGACAGTAGCTTACGTGCTGTATTGACTGATCAATACGCTCCAGTTGATAATCGTTGGTATCTTGACATCATTAAGAAAATTATCCCTGATGGTAGACTATCACATTGGCGTGGTGATGCAGATACTATTTACGGTAACGTTCTAATTCCTGATACTATTAGGGAAGAAGATGATTCCGATTATGGTGGTATGTTAGCTATCGGTAATTGCGAGATTGGTACACGTCGTATTTCACAGAAACCCTCAGTATTTAGGGCTATTTGTATGAACGGGTGTATTTGGGATCAAACATTTGGCACAGCTTTTAGCCAAGTACATAAAGGTAAGATTGATTTGATCGACCTTAAGAAAAGAATTATTACCAATGTTAATGATCAAATTCCTCTTATGCATGATGGTATTGATCAACTCCTAGCTACTATGGAGTTTACGGTTGATGATACTAAAATTGTTAACGCATTTGCTGAGATTGCTAAAAGCAATAACTTTAACAAAAAGGAAGTTACCGAATGTGTTTCTCAATTTAGTAGATTTGAGAAATCAAACAGAAATCTGTTTGGTATCATTAACTCAGTTACTAGGGCAGGACAAAACTTTAGTAATTCACGTTGGCAAGACTTCGACACTATCGGTGGAGAATTATCCAACTATAACGAAAGAGATTGGGACATGTTCTGCAAACGTGCGGATAACTTAACCGATAAAGATTTGGTTAAAGTTTATGGTGACG
>SDBT01008742.1_pt1 | contig 16503 bp, 26 predicted proteins | sample 2277101 | NCBI WGS metagenome assembly SDBT01 (sample SAMN10404973, study PRJNA504765) | marine sediment metagenome | isolation source: marine sediment core GS10_PC15, 103 cmbsf | place: Arctic Ocean: Southern Knipovich Ridge | collected 2010 | reverse complement strand
TCCAATGTAGAATCACTGGTCCATGGCCAACAACGTGGCACCGGTCGGATACTTACAAAACCATTTGCAGCTGGTGAAATGCCAGCTATGGTTGCTGCAACTAATCTAAACTTGGCGGTTACGAAAAAGTTTAGAAAAGCGATCGATGCGGAGTTCTCGAAGTTCCATGAAGTGTTTAATAAAATTAAATCACCAGCGAATAAAGGTGATATGATTAACTATAACCTATACACCCACGCACGCCGTCAAGGTTGGGAAATAGAAGAAGGTGTTATCGAAGATGGTTTAGTTTTCTTTCCCATGAAAGATACTCCGCGAAATCAAACTAGATGGAACCGTATCTATGGTACGGATATGCCAGAAGATGCAATGATGCCAGCTGGCGGGACGTTGCAACAAGGTAAGTTTATCGCTTATCAACCGCTTGGTGTTACGCCTTTGGCAATGGAAACTGGATTGGCAATTGCTGATCTTGGCTCTACACTATTGAGAAATAACAACCGGCTTAAGTCAATGATTGGTAAGCCGGAATTGCGGCATCGTGAAAACTGGGTGCCTCCAATAAATTTTGGAGACGGTAATGTAGCTTTCGTTCTGGACGGAACTGGCGAAGTAGTCTCTGTCACCCATGGACGCAATGTTAGAAATGCTTTTCAAATTGCCGAAGCCGAAGCTAAGACACGTGGCGCTGGTACGTTTGCCGTTTCCCGCACTAACGTCGGTAGGTATAAAGATCTTGAAGATGAAGCATTTGAAAAGATGATGGATTATAGTGATCCTATAAATCAAGATGCTGGTATCACTGGCAAGCAAGTTGGCAAGTTTGTTGATGTCGGCGAACAGGGACTCACGGATCAGATTAAAGGATTGCAACGGCAGTTTGACTCTACACTTAATCGTTCAATTGCTACATACTTCGAGCCTCAAATTCAATACGCTAAGCAGCGACGCAACATCGCTGGCATTCCAGAAGCTGAAACCGGCAAAGATATTTGGAGTACATACATCCAACGACTCATGGGAGATACGAAATTAAATCCGTATGATACAGTCGGTTCATCGTATCTTAAACTAGAGCGTACGTATGACTCTATGTTAAACTTCATGTTTGACAAGCACGCAAACTTCTTCCGCCCGGCTGGTATTGCAAGAGTCAGAGCAAGTGGGAGAGATAATAAATTTTATCAAGCATTAGAAGGGCGCATGGGCGACCACAATCCATTTGACTCCGCTTTGGAATTTGCCAACAATACGCATAGATTAGAGAAGCCGATCTTTCTCACATCAGCAAAAGATCATGCCATTCGATTGAACAAACTGACTTCGTTGCTTACTCTTAGATTGTTTGAAACCGGACATTCAGTTCTAACCTTAACTTCATTGGCTGCTACCATTCCAGGCGTAGTGGCGGCTATGAAGAAAACTGATATCGAAATGGGACTTGGCGCGTTAACAAAAGAACAGGGTAATGCGCAATACATGGCGCGAATTGGTGCGTTTGGCATTGACGTTGGTGATGTTGCAATGTTCTCACCAACCCGGGCACTAATGACCGGCATTAATGATATGTTCTCTGAAGAAGGAAGAAAATTGTGGAAACGCGCATTTGATAAAGGCTATATGGACCAGGCTGTTTCTGAAATGGGCCGGACATTGACAGCGCCAGCTGAAGGCTATCTGGAGGGTATGTATAATAATTCAACTAAGATGGCATCTTGGTTGTCAGATCATGCAGAAGTCTGGGCTCGCGGCATCTCATTCATGACCGGGCATTCCATAGGTAAGCGTGCTCTGGGATTAAAGAATGAAGATGCTTTGTTTGCGTTCTCTCATAATTTCGCAAACCAAGTGATTGGCGATTACGCTCCCGCTGCTCGACCCGATATGTTTCGCGGTGCGGCTGGTATGCCAATTGGTTTGTTCATGACATTCATGCAGAACTACTACCAGAGAATATTTGGTTACATCGAGAACGGACAGACACGCGCAGCTGTTACGCAGTTTGCAACACAAGCCTCCGTGTTTGGCGCACAAACAGTGCCCGGCTTTAATCAATTTGCCGATACATTCTTCACCAGTTGGGATCAGACTGTAAACCCAGTTGACTCCCTCAACGCACGTTTTGGCCACGACAATGCCGAATGGTTTATGAACGGCATCTTGTCCAATCTCCCGAAAATGTTTGGCCAGGATGACGGCGTATCTCTCTACACTCGCGGCGATACGAATATAAAAGTATTTCCCTCTATATTCACAGTCGGTGATCTACCGGTTGCTTCTATGATGAGCAACTTCTATAACGGCGTTCGTAAAACAATCGGAATGCTGCGGCAGCGCGGCGGTGTTGATGGTCAGCAACTCAGCGAAATCGTACAATCATATTCCACCAATCGTTTCCTTCGCAATATGGCTTCTCTATACTCTGGCAACATCACCGATAAACGAGGTCAAGTTATCTCATCTGATACACCTGGTTTTGGTGATTTAATTCAGGGTGATGTTGTAAATGGTATGGCGTTAACCGCCCGGCTTCTGGGAATGCGTACACTGAACGAGTCAAACCGCGTTGAGACACATGCGCGAGTTGCTTCTACGGATCTATCCCGTCGCTACCGTATGGGTGAACTTCGAGATGCCGTTAGAGCCGAGTTCCGCAAGAGCAAACCTGATCCGGAGTTCTTGATCCGCGCCGTTAGCACTTATGTTAAACAAGGCGGATCTCCGGACTATATACCAAATTGGCTAATGCAACAACTCATGACTTCGCGTGTTGATAAGACATCTCTGCGCTTAATGGAAGTTATTTCAAATCCAAATAAGTCGGATGAAATCTTCCGTTTACTTGGCGCTTTAACAGAGCGACCTCCGGGAAGAACGGAGTTAGAATAATGACAATCCGAGTTAAAGTATCCCACATGGAAGAAGATTCTTACTGGGATCTGGTTGTCTCAAGTAGTTACCTGGCCGAGAAAAATGAACTACCTCAGGTTATAGAGCCCGGTAGTTCATTTGAATTTCTAGTTCATTCAGCGAAAAATTTAATTATCGGTGAACTACCTCATATACCAATAGTTAAAAAAAATGGGGAAGCTGAATAAACAACTTCCCCAAGTTTAGTTTGGCGGTTACAGAGCTGTGGTGGTGGGAGAATTAATTTCCTCCCAAACTTGGCGGAGGGCGCTCTAAGTCCTCCGCCAATTCTTTATTCATACTTAACTTTAATCTGCAACAATTTCTCGTATTGCTTATCGGTCAATTCGCCGCCCTCAATATATTTATTATTCAAGCTCTCCCAGAAATCATATTCCCACATTGTTAGCTTATCGTTCTCCGCGAGATCTTCCAAGATCGCCAATGCTTCTGCAATATTATCCAACCGATTTTTGGCAACCGCGCTGATCTTATCCATATCTGCTTGTCCGATATTCTCCAACGCAAGCGCATCACGTTTGTCTTGCGTAAAATGATGCTTTCTTTTATCATCTTCATACTTATCATAAGGCATGTCATTCCTCCGCTATAAGGTTTATAACTCGTTCAGTCTCTTCCGTTTCCTTATCAACGTAAACATATGCTTGACCTTGATTGGTATGAACTTCCATTATCTTTCCACTGTTTTGTAACTCCATTAAAGAATTTCTAAAATCCACAGCTTTCATATCTCTATTCATTACAACCCAGAGGATGTCGGTGGTAACTGGGCCTTTAGCGTGTTGTATAAACTCCAACATCTTCTGCTTCGCGGTACTGAGAGGTGATAAACCGTACTCCCCCAACGCATCGGGCATAAATCTTTCCGTGTAGGTAAGAAGTAAATTAGCTTCTTCCACGTCTTGCTTTTCAATATTCTTATTCCGTCTTGCGGCAGCTAATATTACACTGAGCTTTAATAAATGTTGCTGCCTTCTGTCTACATAATAAATAAACCTTGGATCGTTTAACTTAATTTCTACGTCATACAATTCATCTATTAACTTAATTGCTCCATCCGTCTCTTTCATATCTCCATCGAAGGTATTAGATAAATAACTAAACGTATCGTCTATTTGTTTTTCAATGGTCCTGTCCAATTCGGGTGGCCGGGGTACTTTTTTGTATTTTTTATTAGCGTGGACAAGTATGACTCGAGAAGTAAATCCATGTCCAATCGCCGCTGCTGGGAGCGTTGTCGAGATGTTAGTTGGTGTCGTTCCGCCGATAACTGAGAGGAGAGGGTTGTGAAGTAAATGTCTAACTGTTCTGATTTTATAGTCATAACTTTCGCCGTCCCACATCTTATTTAAAAACGTAACCATATCAATAGCGTTATGGCCAATGAACGAACTGAACTCACTGGCCACGGCAAACATTACATGCGCGTCTCTATTATCAATTGTTATATTGTATCCGTTTAATTGCTCTAAGTCTAATGTTGCAGCCGCAGCTTCAAGAGCTTCTTTTTCTTTCTCGTCCGCTTCTTCGTCCTTGTTTTCCAAGGCTATAATTAAACCCTGCCGTGCCCCCGCTGTATCTTCGGGAGCGAATCTCACTTTGGTACTCTTTCTCAATCGCTTTTGCATCAAATTTATGGCTGTACTTTTCCGTACGCCAGGTGGTCCCACAAGCAGGACAAACATATTTGCGTAAATATCTGTTATACCAAACGGCAACTGTACGCGTCGGCCCAGACAAGCTCCCACACCCGTTAAGGCAGCCCAAACGTGCATTATCCTTGGAGTCTCTGTCTCCTCGACATACTCCAAGTATTCCTGCAAGAACGAGTTTTGCAGATTTAAGAACATCAAGCATTTCTTTTTCTGGAGGTCCTCACGTTATCCGCAATAAGCTGTAACCAATTGAGTTGCTTATCTAAATCAACAGTAAATGATTCTCCATTATTGTGTGAACCTACAAACAATTCTAAATCATCTTCATCCTTATCACCTTTAATTCGTAATATAACTTGTTTCTTTTCCCTGCCTAACATTGCATTACCCCCGTGAGCTGCAAACGCCAATGGGCGCGGGAGGAAACAAAGATCTCCCGCGCCCCGTCGTGGCCGGCCGTAATTACGCTGGTGCGCTGCCCATTCTCGCGGCAACCGCTTCGACGATCATCGCAATGAACGCATCCTGCTGGACACCGGTCTTGGCGTTACCTTGTGCGAACGCCGTTGCCATCATCGTCTCCATCTCGTTGGACTTGGTCCACGTATTGTCCGTCGCGATGTCACGATGCGCAGTGTGCTGCTTTTGGAGACTGTCACAGTTCACTGCCATGTTGGTAAGCATCTGGATGCGAACGGTATGGAGTTCGGCAAGATGGGCCTGCGCCTCCTTCATACCAGAGTTCAACACTTCATCCAGAGTGTCATACGTGCGTTTTTCATTGGCATTCCACGCACGTGTGTTGGCGAGACCTGCGAGTTGATACGCTTCGTCGACACCGATGTCTTGGTTGTTGCGGTTGAACACTGCGTCGCGTTCTGCGTTTGCCGTGGTTCGCCGTGAACCGCTCGCACTCGCGGCTTCACCCGTTGCACTGTCACTGTCGCTGTCTGTTTCGGCTGGCATGGTAGTTTCCTTTCAAAGAAACAGAATGGAAGAAACCGACGTTTACGCTTCGGAAGCAGCGTCGATTGCATCCCAAAGAGCGGCCATCTCAACGGCCATCTTCTCGCGCATTTCGATACGAATTGCATCGAAATCCGGATGCGGCGAATCAACATTGTGAAGAAGAACTGCGGCGCCTGTAACGCCGTTGCCGGCCGTCAGTGTGATACTGAACAAGGCCATGAAATTTGTGAGCATCACCGCAATTTCATCTTTGCCGGTGCCGTCGATAACACCGCCACTTGCATCAGCATACGTCCCAAAGGGACCGCCAAACACGTCTGCCATTTTTTCGTTTCCTTAGCTAGATTGAGGAGGTTTGTTTCTGCGGGGTGGTTATTTGTAATTCGCATCTAAGCGAACTTCATTCGCTCTAATTTCGTCTAATTTAATATCGTCTCTATACGGGATCATTCCTTTTTTACCCCAGGAATATCCTATCATTGCTTCGACAGGTACTGTAAATTTTCTTTCTTTTATTATACATTCTTTTTCCATAATTGTCAAGAACTTTTTACACAACCATAACTTATCTTCTGGTATTAGCATCAAAATACTATCGTGAGTTTGCTTTAACATTATCAATCCTTGTTCTTCTAAATCGCTTTCGAAATAACACTTAATAAGAGTATCGTTAATATTCCCAGCAGTACCGCCCTGTCCAAAATATGCAGATAGGGTACGTTGTATTGCCTCATCGTTCGCCAGGTTTCCAAAGAAAATGCGAGTACGGCCAAAAGCACAAGTAGCGCGATTTCCATTTTTCACTGCCTCTCGAACGGATGTTTCAAACCATGAAGGGAGCTTAGGATAAAGTTTATGGTATGAAACTAACAGCGCATCACATAATTGGACTAATCTTTTCTGCGGCCAAAGGTGAGCATCGGCATGACCAAGCTGTTTAGCAGTTGCAACGACAGCCTCATGACCCATTGTAACATACAAGGTAAATCCGGCCATCCGGTAATTCGAACCGTGGACAATTCGTTTTGCATTTTGTCGTATACCGTTAATTGGATGATCCACCCAATCCTCACCTCTTTTATGCGCGTCAGCAACTTCTTGAAATGGTGTTTTAAAAAAGAACTCAGCATGAACTGCATGTGTATCTCGATCATCCGTAACATTCTTCATCATATCCGGATCTTCACATTCAAATGCTACAAAGTAATTGTCTGATTGAGAATAGTCTGGTTCGAATAAAACATAACCTGGGTCTGCAATTATCATATCTCTAACTTTATCCGGTACATTCTGAGGGTTAGTGCCAATCCAGTACTGATGATATTGGCCGCTATACCTTCCCGTATCTGTACCCGCTGCACCATATTGATACATAAACCTACCATGCAATGCTTTTAATCCAATCGGCTTTCCACTCTTATTCACACTCGGCGTGCCGTACTTAGAGCAGTTATTAAGCGGCTTCTTTGTGGCCCATACCGTGTCAATGTATCTAGCGAACAGCGGATGTTGAATTCGTACAAGCTTAAGTGCCTTTTCATCTGTACTTCGCGCGCCGAGCTTCTTCTTCCCCCGCATTTTAACGGGAACAGCCCCGAGAACATCATAGAGTAAACTTGCGACCTGATCTGGGGAATTTGGATTAAACTCTGTGTCATCTGTCATTACTCTCAGCATTTTCAAGTTCTTCGTATGCTCTTCCAGCCACTCAATTGTCTTTTTAGATTGACGATTTTTATTAAGCAATGAACCTCGCATCGACATAGCCAATGCCGGGCCGACTTGCGAGGAGAATTCGATATTGTAATTAGACCTAGCCCATGCCAAGCCTGGCTTAGCAAGGTATGCAATAATAAATACAGCAACCAATAAAGTGTTATGGCAATCCAAAGCATTATATCGCCAATACCTTTCAAGTCCTTCAGGGGTGGTGGGGACGCGCTCATCTTTATCTCCCTTCAGTTCGTCTTTCCAATATCTACAATGGTCGACAAATAACGACGTAAGAAAGTTAAGTTTCTTCGGAGCCTCGCACCAGATAGAGTGAAATAGATGCAGAGTATCAAATAGATAGTTCCGAAGAGGTATGCGATATTTAATAAAGTATGCGCTGTCGTATGCCCCATTCTGGAGTACCTTATACGCTGGTAAATTGCCAATTTCTCGTATCGCCAACCACGCCAGTGTCTCATGATTCTCTTGTTTCCAATGGCAGTTGCCATCTTTCAAGGGGTTGTAGAAAGGGAATACAAAACTATGGATATCACCGTTATGTTTAATACCAGTAAACCCGACACAAGTAATGAAGTCCCCGGCTGTTTCAATATCTGTTGAAATAAAGAAGCAATCCCTAAGATAATCAACAGCGCGGTTGATATCTACATACTCTCTAACAACAGTATAATTAAATTTTGGCTCATATCTCTTCTCCCCTTCGCTCCAACGCCGTATCTTTCCTAAATCTTGTAACATAACCCAGGGAAAATGTTTTACTGAATGTACCTTAGTTGAAGTAAAATCACTTACCAATACCGTAATGCCGCGGTAAGTGTAAAAGCTACCGCGACAAAGATCGAGGCTAGTATAATGTCCCGTAATAAATCCGAGTGTGGCGGCATCATTGACGACGATAAGAGTGCATTTCGTTGCTTTAATATAATAGTCCATAGTTTTGTGAAATTCATTTTCTTTCTCCTGGTTGGTAATCCATTTGTTCTTTGTCTTCGCTTTCCGTATCCACATATTAGGAACTTTATGATGGATAGAAACAAAGAATATATCAGCTGGATTTAAACCAGTTTTCTGCATATACTTTTCTAACAAATGCCGGGCAGCACCAGAGAAACCAGTTTGATGCAACCAGAGAATACGACTCATACCCGAAACAACTTCTTTGGCTTAGCGCGCTTCGCTTTCGTCTCTCGCTTTAATCTAATAAACGTATTCGTCCAAGTGGATGTTACTCGCCGCGCAGCTTCCAATGCCTCAATCGGATTTCTGTAAATATGTTCTTCCTTTTTACCATTATATAGCGCGGTCAAGCGACAGTAATAATCCTCCCCCTCCGATGACATCGTAGAGTATTCTTCTAACTCAATTGACAGGAATATTTTAACGCTCACTTTCCATACCTTTCGCGTAAATCTTTTTTATCATGGAATAACAAATATCCTCAAAATTATCCCAGTTCTGTGATTGTTCTGCGGTTAACTGAGCCATCTGACGAAGTTGTTTCGCAAGCTCCTTGAGTGTTTTCGCTTTCTCTGGTAATGCCATCTTACTTCTCCAAAAAGTCCCAGGCGCGTATTCCGACTTTCTGCTAACCTGGGCTTATGCGTTTATATTGGTTGGGACAACTTGAACAGCAACACCGTATGTTAGAGTCTGCAACCGTTCAACAAGCTGGCACACTGGCCGCCAATATAGCCGGAACGACTGACGTAAGTTTACGCAGCTTTTTGTTCCAAGTTACCGTCAACCGGAACAGCTTTCCACCGGCCGATATTCAAACCGATGTTTGCATAGATAAGATCCTTGTCATTCCGGTCCACGCGTTGTTTGATTTGAGCCTTGAACTCATGGCCCTTGAAGCCGTCGAGTATTGCATCCAGTCTGCCGGTGCCTTTGTAACCTACATCGGCCATGAATGCTTTTGCCCTTCCCAAACCTTCCAACGGTTCGGTCAAGAAACAAAGCTCGTTGTGCTTCTTACCGATCACGCTGTTGGCATCTTTGGCGGAGTCAGTCAGCGAGAAAACGTCGGTGCATTTGAACACAAACTGAATGCCCGGTTTCCGATCGTCTTTCGAGCCGACAACTGTCAGTTTTGCATCTTCAGTAACAAACTGAAACGTACCGCCAGGGAATGTGGAGCCGCGAACTTCGGCCACATCATCCATATCAACGCCGGCAATGTCAGCGAGTGAAACTGATTCACCGCCAACGTCCAGCATAAGATCTTCGTCTGCCATCTCATTTAGTTCCTTATTGTGTGGTGGATTGCAACCTAACTGACGGTGACTTGCCCGTCGCCACTGTCCGTGATATCCGTTACCGGAATGGGATCGGAATTATGAATGGAAAGACACAACTCCGCATCCATATCTTCCGACATAACCAACCTAGCAACCGCTTCGCGAACCGTCATGTTTGACGGTGCGTTTGGCGTAACTGCCATTGGTATTGGCTTCGGCACCTGCGCTGGCTGTTGCTTCTCGTCTGACATTTCATTTACCTCCATGGGGTTTAAGTTTAAGCAATCCGGCGAATGCGGACGGCTTTGTTGCTTTAGCCTCTAATGGCTTACCTTCGTTTCCGAGAGTATAAACTTTCCCTTCCGGCAAATCATTACCAGAAGGATACCACTTTACTGCATTAAATTCCGCTTTCGGATTAGCTGGCCTTATACCAGCGGTTTCTATAATATCACCAAACTGGAGTTCATCCCAACCCCAAACCTTCGGTTCAATAACTCTACATCCGCCATCTCTGTCGGCATATGATTTTGTATCAACGCTAAACCGCGCGCCGTTAACTCTAAAATAAAGTATCTCACTAAACTCTTTAGCCAACTCCATACCATGTGGACCGGAAATAGATTTAACCTGCGTTCGTGACCATTCAACAACTTGCTTTTTCTTTCCGCCAACAATCTCTTCCCGTCGTTTCTCATAAACACTCTGATGACCGATGACAATAACATGGCAATTCAAAGTTTTAATCTGCGATAACATCCAAGACGCCATTGCACCAGACCAACGGTAGCCATCCCACATGCTTTGCTTTGCCTGCTCCGCCGCGTCAACATTAACGTCATTCTCTCGATACCATCTCCACGCCAATGACCAACTCAACGCGCTCCACGAGTCTATAATAACTACGTCATGATGAGTTAGTTTATGTGTATCAAATATATAATAACTATGATCTTCCTTCGCACTTGCGGCTCGGAGTAATATACTCTTATCATTCTCATCCCACATAAATGAATCGCCTTTGAGAAAGCGTGTCATGAAATGGCACATGACAGGCATTTGCTGCTTGTCTACAACATCAATAACATGAATGCGACTAAGAGATTCTCTATCCATCATTGAAAGTATCTGCGCACCATCATCGCCATCTAGCAATACCACATTGAAACCTGCGTCTGCCGCGCGTGCAGCCCACCAAGTTTTCTTTACTTTCGCGGGGCCGTAGCACAACAAACGCAGTTTCATATTTTCTGCATGGTTCATGTCAGCTGGTGGCATTACGCGCTCCCTTTTAATTCAGCTTGTCCTTCAAAACGAGCTATCATTTCTTTCATAAGTATTACTATATCCTTTCGGTCTGCGCCATTAGAAATATAATTACACCGGCCATCAGCACTCTCACCGAAAGGAAAAACCATTAATACAAAACCAGTTTTACGCTTTTGTCCCCGCGCCACACCGTTAAAAAACGCATCTAAAGAACGCGCCATATCATTCATCATTTTTTTATATTCTTTTTGTATTGGCTCGTCACCCAACATTTCTGGCATTAACCGGCCCTCATCATTAGAACTATTATAACGACAGCAACATGAGCAGCGGCTACGCATACCCATGGATGTTTTTCTATGAAGTCCATCATTGGGTTTTAATCTCCGGTACTTTGTTAAACCTAAACTTATCATGCGTTGGCATTCTAACAACACCTAACTTATCACATTGTAGATCAACATTATGCCAGAACTTAATCATTGCCTCCGGTTGAACGCCATACATAGTTGCAATCGAAGTAAATAATTGACGAAAATCCGGGATCACATCCGGGTCTCCTTCGTAAACAATCGGATCTTGTATATGTTCTCTGTAATTATTACTTGCCGTTACATAATAATACCAAAGCGCATGGCAAGCTGACTGATGTACTAAATAACCATTCGGACTTTCATACGCCTCAAACGTCGGCGGATGGAATGTGATAACAGCGTCGGTCATTTCATTTCTTTCATTATAACGTCAAGCTGTTCCATCAAATAAGCTGGTGTTAAAAAAATATAACATCTGGGGGCGGATCCAAATCTACCTTGCGGACAGGATTTAGTTACATCACAATCGCACGATAGTTTAATTGTACGAGGTATAATCTTTGTATCTTCTTCAGTCATGCCGCCAACTCCAGATCTAACTTAATCCATGGCTCGAATACTTCTTCTTCCAACTCCGGCTCACCAAGTGTAAGATACTCAGTTATATTCTTATGATCTCGCCGATTACAAATTTCAAAAAATTGACAAACTCTATTAAACGCAACGCAACCATTCGGATTTCTCTTGAACCAACCCATGTTGTAATACATTTTGATAGTCTGCAAATCAACTAACAAACCACGTGCCCAATCTTCCACATCCGTTTTTGTTTTCATATACTCATATGGAGTTACCTTTGGTTTTTGAATATCAACAAACACTGACATATACTTAACTTTTAAACTATCTAACGCATGACCTAAGATTCTCTCCAATATAATAGAGTATGGAATAACTTGTTCGTCGAAATAATAAACAGCGCCCATGTCATTCAAATGCCATCGAGTTGTTTTGATATCTGTAACTAGATATTCGTCTATCATTATATCACGTAAGATAGCGTCAATATAACCAACATATGTAACTGGAATGTTTTCGGTGTCAGATAAAGAAAAGCCTTTGAGATCAATCTGAAATGGCACTTCGATGGCCGGCCGGGTCTCTCCATCAAGACATTTAATCTGCGCTATCTCATACTCTGTAGAATGCCCACTGTCCATCATGCAATTTAAAGTAGCATAGCACGCTTCTAAAGATTTAGGATGCGTCGGATTGCTGTTTAAATGAATTGGGTATTCTAACATCATTTCCCAGATAGCTTTCTCCCTGTCTTTATTAATTAAATAATCTTGATAGCCCGCGTGTAATGATTTACCGCTTCCCGTATCAATTGATTCATCCCGCGCAGACAGCGGGTAAAACTTTTTAAACTCTAACTTCCGCGCACATGAACGAAATGTGGCAATGGAAGAATGAGACAAACGTAATGATTTCATATGTTTCATTATATAGTTATCTCCATATCACCTAACATATCCATAACATCATCAACTTCTTTACTCGTCGCTTGTCGTTTACCTTGCCTAACCTGCTTCTTTGCAAGTGTCGTACCATAACTCTCCCTTACAGCCCGGACCATTAGATTACAATCTTCCGGGTGCAATATATTAACCAAAAATGGGTAACGCTTTAAGTCCAACATAATCTTCTTCAACGCATCTGCAATCAATTCTTTATTGTCCATTGAGTTAATTAATATATCTAATGAATCCTTTAAAGCAACAACCATCTCTTCTTCATATCCCTCCGGCTGATCTTTCGCCTGAAACTCCATCGCCGATCGGGACTCAGAAAAATCCCCGGATACACCTGACATTACATCTGACGTATCCGGGGAAGTTGCATCTGCATGGGACGGGGAGGAACCAGCGGCAGATGCTTTAGGTGCGGCGGGAGTATGACGGCTCGGGGGGTCCGTATTAACTCCCGCCGCAGCTGTTACACTAGAATGGACAGGATTCTGTGCAACAGCTTTCTGTAACATTGCAAATGGATTAGCTTTCACTTCTGGTTTATCTTCTTTATTATTCTTTATCAGATCACCAAACTTAGACATTTAATTTCGGGCCTCCCGCCACAACATCAAAAATTGAGTCCAGTTCTTCACTAACATCATTCCTGGACATACTCTTCTTTAATGTAATAACACACTTCTCAGTGCCGCTTTCAATCGCGCCCACATATAGCATCTTAAAATGCTTTGGTATCCTATCTTGCTTTCGCACCTTATCACGAAATCTCGACAATTCGACCCGCATTCTATGAACAAAGTTAAGAGCTTCTTCTACTGGAATATCAACAGTAAAATTATAATCCTTATCGAACTCAGCGTTCTGTAAGAAGTTTACTAACTTTCTCTTCGGCAGACTTTTGACGTTGATCACGACACCAATCCGTTGTTGTAGTTGCAAACGTTAATTGAACTCTATAATTATCTAAGGTTTCTAAATTTATAACGTCTTGTTCAGAAGGAACGTTTGGCAATCCACAAGCATAACCAGGTTTTCCAGTGACAATTCCAATGGTATCTGCAATACAGCCAATAGCAGCAGCACAACTGCCGCAATACCAAATATTACTAACACTATCTCCGAGAGTTTCAAAAGACACCGCCAAGAGAGTTTTGCAATTGGCACAGTATATCGCATCCACATTAGTATAACCAATACTTGTTAGCGCGGTTAAACCAGCCAGCAAGGAAAACAATGTATTCCGGTTTGTCCACTGTTATATTAACATATCTCTGACACCAATTTTTTACAAAATTATTTCTAAATTTATCTATATTAACTAATCCCTGGAGTTTTGTGTCCATCTCCAACTCACTGACATAATTATGCGAGAAATGGATTGGTGCATAACTTAGCTTATCAAGTATATTAAGCGTCTTAGGACCGATAACGCCATCTTCTTTTAACCAATCTCTAGCTATACCTGTTTTAGTTATTGCGCAATTAATAGTATACTGCAATATCATTCCAGCGCGCCGTGTTCCGCAGTTAACGCCACACGACAGCACCGGCATCTTTAAACTATCAACGAATCTGTCTATATTAAGTCTCTGATAATAATTCTCATAGTATATATCCATTACTAAATCTTTTAACACACCGGTTTCGGCGGTAAGTAAAAATTCAGCGGGGTTTAATACAGGTGAATTTGGCTCTCGTTCTAATATATAATTCTTAAACGTCTTATATCTAATCCCTGCATATGTTCCTCTATCAATATCAACAGGATGGTTAGAGCCAACCCAACCGCCTTCTTCCTCAATTATCTTGAGAATGGCAGTTCGTGCAATTTGTGTTATCTGGATCATCCGTAAATCTCATGGGTTATATATACGGACTGAAGTGTTTTCCACGCTCTTTTCTGGTTTCTCGGGCTTTTGCAAAGCGACCCGTGATAGTTGCCACATGCAATCATCGCCGCCTTCAGTTCACTTTTGGTAAGATAAACGGTGATATGTCGCTGTCGCTTTACCGCTTTCTTTTCCAATTTTTTCTTCACTACCATATCACGCTCCCGGTGCTTTTCTGTTATCAACTAATTGAAACTTCCGGCCGGTATGGCGTTCGTCATACGCCCAGCCGGTTTTACAAAGATATTCCCACGCTTCAATATTATAAACCTGGATGTTATAACTTGTTTCATTTTTCGGAGGAAGAGCGGACATAATCTTTTCGCCCCACTCATTTGCAAATTGGTATTTAATAACACGCGGCCAAGAAAGACGCCCCGTCTCTTCGCTCAAATCAGTTTCAAGCAACAACTCTTTTGCTTTACTAGAGAGAAAATTCGGGAGCGCGTTGAACAGTTTATAAAACACTATCGGCCCGCCTTTGCGCTACAGTTTGATTTGCTTTGGCAACACGGTTTTGGCTTCTTAGCCCGTCCGTTGCGTAAACAGCGTTCTGCCATTGCCAACTTAGTGCCACGGTCGCCGTTATTCATCGAACGCAGCATTGCAATACCTTCCGCCGTATAAACTCGCCCATATCGTTCCATTACACTTCTCCTGATTTGCTTTATATATTAAAAAGAAAGACGGTGGGACTGGATTTCTGCTAAAGTGGCGCCCCGTCCACTTCGTAGCCGCCTAGGCTATCGGGCGGTTTCGATCATATTTCACCTTCCTGGCACATAGCCAATAATTCCAATGTTTATATACTATAGTAAAACTAATAGACTGTCAAGAAGAAAGTTTCATGTAACTAACATTCTTTTTTATGCCATACTGCACAACAGTTTGCAGAACAAAACATTTTATCTTCCCTATAATAAGATGGTGTATCATATACTTTAAGATGATATTCCCAAGTGCCATCTTCGAGGATTTCGAGCGGATGCGAGATATGCGCCGGACATATATTAGCGCATATCTCGCAATTGTAATTAGTCTTGAACAACTGCTTTGTCCAGCAATCCGACATTAGGCAACTCATTGTCAGAGCCGGAATAATAACTCTTCTTCTCAATCAATTGCTTTACATCCTCCAAGTCAACGAACCGATCCGATTGCTTTCTCAAATCATCTGCGCACATAGGCGGATGAGATCTAATAGAACTGACAATAATAACATTGATACACCTCCTTTGTAATGCTTTCACCAATGGTACGAAATCGCCATCTCCAGTACAGAGAACGACGTTACCAATGTAAAGCTGCGTTGAGTTTACCATCTCAAGGGCATCTATAGCCATTTCCAAGTCCATATTCCCCTTGATTTTCCGCACTCCCTCACTGTTGGTAATAACTTTCGCCGGCTTTGTAACCATTGTATAATTATTATATGACAACCAATCTACTAACGGTTTTAATAATATCCGATCATTATCTTCTACTAATGCCGTGTAATAACATACCTTTTGCAAATTGCAAGACTGTTCTAACTCCGAATAGAACTTTGCAAAGTCCACATCGAAGCCAAGTGCCTTTGTTGTTGCGTACATATTAGCGCCGTCAATAAGCACTAATGTTTTATCATCATTGCGAATGTCGAACATTCTGCTACGTCTCCTATAGTTATTGTACGCGTTCGATGCTCCAAACATCAAGATACTTTTTATCAAATGCAACCATTATGCCTTGGCCGACTGTAAATTGCATTTGAGTTTGTTCGGAAAAGAATTTAACTTGCATTTCTGATAGGGATATATTGAATGCAACTGTTGTATCACCGGTCTTTGCGAATATAGAATACATGTAAAATGGTCCAATATCTTCTGTTTTCCCGTGAATTTGTATTCTTTCAATCATGCTCCTCAAAACTCCAACATCAAGGGTTCTGGTAAATCCGGTAACTTTGTGTCATGCTTATCTTGCAATGC
>SDBT01008741.1_pt1 | contig 16504 bp, 9 predicted proteins | sample 2277101 | NCBI WGS metagenome assembly SDBT01 (sample SAMN10404973, study PRJNA504765) | marine sediment metagenome | isolation source: marine sediment core GS10_PC15, 103 cmbsf | place: Arctic Ocean: Southern Knipovich Ridge | collected 2010 | reverse complement strand
TAATCTGTTGGAGTTCCATTAATTGAAAATAGTAAGGTAAATGGAATTTCTTCGGTTATATTAAGTTCTATTCTATTACTTGAATTGCTCATAAAAGGTGAAGCTAGGTCTATACCTCCCCAAGAACCATTAAAATCAACTCGAACATTATAGCTTCCTAATATTACAGAGGAATTAACATCAACGACCGTATCAAAATAACCAGTGCTATTTGTATTGGTATAAGTTATATTAAATGGATTCGTAACACGGTTATTCGTGACATTATATAGTAATACAAGTTCTACAGTTGCATTTTCTACTCTTTGATTCGCTATAGGATCATTAACATACCCTTGAATACGGGTTCTGTCACTTATAGAGCGATTCACTATGGTTGGATTAACACTTGCTAGATTTACAACAATATCACCATAAACTATAAGAGGCGCATAATCATTTGCTAATGATTGAAATGAAGCAGTAATAATATGAAGGCCAACGACTTGAGAGTTACTGATATTAACAATTACAGAAGCTTGACCATTCTGATCAGTTTGAGCTTGACCTACAGTTGTTCCTGAAGTTGTGTCTGTAAAAATAATAGTTCTATCTGCTACTGATGATTCAGGAGAACTTAAAACAGCAGTCAAATTAACAGCTTGTCCTCTAAAACCACCTGTAATATTTGAATTCAAGTTAAGAGTGAATGAACCTGTACCAGCAGATTCAGGCTCAATATCAAATTGAACCCAATAGCCATTTCCAGTGATGTTAGTAGGAACAAATATTTCTGCCCAATTGTAAAGGTGTTTATATTTTATTAAAACAGCATGATTGCCCTCTTGTGAGTCAGTAGTTTTATCAACTTCATAATTTCCTGTCAACAAATTTTGAGATTTGGTTCTATATCCATCAACAAAACGACTCGGGATATAAAACGCTCGAGCGAAAACATTAAAGGCTGTAGCAAATTCCGCATATAATCCCTCTCCCTGTTCACAAAACCATTCTACAATGTCCTCTGTATCCCCTGGCGGGTTATTCATTACTGCGTCCCAACTAAAAATAAAATTAGCTTGAAGATAACTTTTTATTTTATTTGCTTTGATAAATACATTATCGTCGTCATTAATTATTAAATCAAGGGCATCATAATGAGATTTAAAATTTGGATGTGTATTTATATAGTCATCAATTGTTGGCGGTAATTGTGTAAATCGACTTACTAAACTCAAATATTCCGCCGATGCGTCAGTAACAAATACTACAGAATTGTTGATATCTTGTTCAGTGGGTAAAATTGTTTGAAATAATTCATAGGTCAAATTAACTGAGTCTCCCGTACTAAACTCTAGATCAATAATAGAATTATTAAATTCATCTTTATTCAAAATTGGTGATCCTGGTACTAAGTTAGAAGCCGAAAGACTATCTTCTAGGATATAAGGATAAGGAAAGAGTGAACCAAGCACCATTTTGTTTAGACCTACAGTCGGTGAAATTTCTCTTTTTATTTTCAATAAATCTAAAGCAGAATATTTGCTATAATACTCTGATATTGGAATAAAATCAATAACTTCTGTGGCAGCTGTCGAGACCCACTCATATTCATTATATTCGTCAAAACTTTCATATTTCCACAAAAAGTCTTGCATATCATCAAGTATATCTATATCGTCAAGGGTATCAAGGGATAAATTATATACTCTAAATATTTCTTTCTCACCTAATAAGATTGCACCAGCGGCACCGAGAATTGGGAGGAGGGCTTGTGAGAAATCACTGATATCAAAATTATCAATATCTCCATCAAGCATTTCTTCCATTACAGCAGCAAAATCTTCTAAGTCTAAGATATCAAGAAAATCTGCCAACATTTCAGGATTCTCAGCAAAAAAATTCATTAATTCTATTAAAATATCAAGAGGAAGCGGAGGTAGTATCGTTTCAACTTCTTCATAATCAGTTCCTTCATATTGTTTATTAGGAGATGCGCGTTGAGACCCAAAAAGAGCGCTAATAAAAAAGACTGAGTATGAAAAAAATGATAATAATAAAACCGCGACTAATACTACTGCTATAACTTTTTTCTTATTTACTCCAGCTCCTAATATTTCCTCTCTTAACTCAGACATATTAAGCCCAAAAGAACTTCTTTATTAACGAAAATAATTATTAGAATGAAAAATGAACATTTTTTTTAGAAAGAAAAATGAACCTTTCTTTTAACCAAATTATCAAATTTATTATTTAAATAATTTTCTACAAAAAAAAAATGAAGAATTAAAATTTTCTCAATGTACTATATATTTTTTTTTAATTATTTGTTTTTATTAAAATGCCATTTTAAATGGAAATTATGTTATTTTCAAATAAAAAAATTATTCATAAAGTAAATAATTCATTTCGTTAAATATTTAAAACATAAAATAGACAACTTTACTCTTTATATACAATTAAAAGAAATTATGATAAATTTTTAAAATTCAAAGCCACATTTAGTACATACTAGTTTTTTGGCGTAAATAGGTTTAGGAATATAACTAATTATTCTGGTTTTATCCTCGACTTCTTTAACAGCAAAACCAGAAGCATTACAATTGGGACACATTCTTCTTGATGTTACTGTTTTGGCAGGTGGAGTTGGTGTTGGTGTTGGTGTTGGTGTTGCAGCAGGTGTTAAGGAAGGACTGGTGCTAAAATCAGGAGTTTGAGTTGTAATACCTTGTGCTAGACTAGAAGGCATTACTGCTTTGGGTTGTTGTAATTCATCAATTCGTTTTTCTTTATATTCAATCTCTTTTTGTAATTTTGTAAGTTGTGCTTGTAGTGGGGTAATTTGTTGTTGTAGCATAGAATTATGTTGTGTGAGTTCTTGAACTTGTTGTTGTAATCCGGGAATATGGGCTTTTAATTGAGTATATTCCTCAGTTATCTGTTTAACTTGTTGTTGATAGTCTCCAATTGAAGCTTGAAGTGAATGTACATGATTATTTAGTTGATTTATTTGATCATTTTTCTCTCGAAGCTGAGTATTTAAATCTTTAACTTGACTTTGAAATTGATTTATTTTTGAATCAGTTTCTTGAAGTTGCCCTAAAACATTATCAAGTTCTTTTTGAGAAGGTCCAATTGGAATTGCGAGAGGTGGTGCAGCATCAGGAGGAGAAGGAGTATCAATAGATGGGGGAGGGGGGAGGGTTGTTAGAGGAGGAGAAGGAGTATCAGTAGCGGGAGGACTCAAGGGCAGTTCTGCTGAAGGTTTTACCGGAGGCGGCGTCATAGGTGATCTTATTGAAGGAGAGGGCATTGGAGGAGGGGGAGTTACTGGGGTTATTGAAGGTGGTGGCATTGGAGGAGGGGGAGTTATCGGGGTTATCGTAGGTGGTGGCATTGGTGGGGCAGAGATTTTTTTTTTATTCTTTTCTTTATTATTATCATTTCTCTCATTTTCATAGGACAAATTAATCTCCTCTTTTTTTTCATTAAATTAAGAATTATTTCAATAATTTTAACGGACTAATTATGATAGCATAAATGTAAATATAAAAGTGTTTGCATATTAGACTTTAAAAACAATTCCAATATGGCTTTAATTTCTCTTTCAATGCAGGAATTAATTTTTTAGTAATATAATTTAATAATACTTCCTCTGATGTTCTAGATTTTTCTTCTATAAGATTATCATCCTCGTCGTTAAGGACTCTTAAACAATTATATACCGCTCTAGCTTGTTTATCTACCTCGTAACCACCTTCTAAAGTAATAAGAATGCGGTCATGGGCAAACTTTTTAGCAATCGCTTTGATCATTTTCAAATAATTTGCCGGTGCTTGGTATGTCCATCCCATTTCAGTTAATCCATCAGTCCAATGCGTATCAAATCCTGCAGAAATTAAGATAAATTCAGGTTTAAATTCTTCACAGATAGGTGAGATTATTTCATCAAAATATAGGGGAATTGCATCATCAGCAGTTCTAGAAGGCATGGGATAATTAATTATTTTACCTTCTCCTTTTCCAGTGCCAATATCACCAATAAATCCACTCCCGGGATAGAGTGTTCGTCCATCTTGATGAGAATTAAACATTACAAGTTCGCCATTTTTGGATTCTGAGCCATAATAAAAGATATCAGATGTCCCGTTTCCATGATGACAATCCCAATCAATAATTACAACTCTCTTATAATTTTTTTCTCTAAATAGGTATTCCGCAGCGATGGCTACATTATTAAAAATACAGAATCCAGCACACTTATAAGAATTGGAATGATGGCCAGGAGGACGTACTATAGCAAATGCATTTTTTATATCGCCGTTGAGAATTTGATCTACGGCTTTTAAATTACCACCAACAGAATATAGAGAAGCTTCATATGTTTTTGCGGATACAGAAGTATCCATATCAAGACTTTGAATGCGACCAGTGGATTCGCTTAATTTACAGAGATTTTCTATCTCACTAATTAATTCTTCTTTATGGACGTATTTTAATTGATCTAACAAAGCCTTCCTCGGTTTAACTAATTTAAAATTAGGATCTTCCAAAATATTATTTTTTTTCAGAAACTCCATGATTTCTATTAGTCTATAATGGCTTTCTACATGAGTCCCTATTCTATGTTGGAGATAAATATCATCATATACAATGCCTGTAGTCATAATGTAATATTCTTAAAATTCTAATTTCGTTTTATTAAATTTAGGATTTAATTATTTTAATATTTACATATAACCTTAAAAAAGTTTTTACATAGAATTAATTGTATATGAACAAGTCAAAGAAATATACTCTAAAGATCATCATTATCGGAGAACCAGCAGTTGGTAAAACGAGTTTGGTAAAAAAGTTTGTCTCCGGCCAATTTACAAAAGACTATCGCTCGAGCATAGGTACTAATATTTTTATTAAAAAAATTAATTTAAACAACAATATTAGTACAAAACTACAACTATGGGATATTGCTGGTCAAGAACGTTGGATAAATATGAGGCATTCATATTATGCTGGAGCTAAAGGAGTACTTATAGTAGGGGATTTGACAAGAAAAAATACATTTGATCAGATTGAAAAATTCTGGTTTCCAGATGTAAAACAATATTGCAATATTACCCCAATTGTTTTACTTGCTAATAAAAGTGATTTGAAGAGAAATTTGAATGAGAAGGAAATAAATTCTTTAGGGAAAAAAATAAACGCTAAATCAATTTTTTATAGTTCTGCTAAAACAGGAGAAAATGTTGAATTAGCATTTAAAATTATTTCCAAACTAGCAATAAAAACATTTAATTCATCGTGTTGAACTTCTAGAAAAGAGAATAAAAAAATATAAATTGATTACTTTTAATCATCTTTTCTTGTAAAGTTTATGAAACCATTTTTAGGTTCATATAGCGTACCCTCTCTTAATAATTCTGTAATAGCATCTTCAATGAACTTTTTATCTAAACTTTCTTCTAATTCTAGGATTGGAAATATACTAGCTTTTTCAAGGGATTTCCAATTGTTATCTTCAAAAATTTCTTTTAATCTATTCATTAATGTTTCAAGTTTATTTATGCTGCTTCTAGATTGTCCAACAAAAATTCTATCCATATCAATTTTTCCAGTAGTTTCGTCATAACCAGTATCTTTAAGATATCTCTTGAATAATATAATTATTTCTTCTACATCTTCTTTACTTACCTTATCTCTTAAAGCCATTTTCGCATAGGCTTCACTAAGTCTAACAAGAGCATCTAAATTTCTTGCTAAAATTGAAATAATAGCATCTTCACTATCATATTGCCCCCGTAATTTTAAATAAAAGTCTTTTATTTTTTCTTTAGCTTCATCTGTTAAAACAGGGAAACAAGTTCTTCTAGCATGTTTTATATATTTTTTAAGCAAATCTTTAGGAATAGGCGCATATATATTATCATTTCCTTCTATATTTTCATCTGGTTCTGTCATTGAATTTTTTAAGATAAATTCTGCCATTTGAGCATCATCTGCGGGATTTGGACGATCTACAACAATAAATATTAAATCAAATCGAGATAAAAGGGTTGGTGGTAAATGGATATTTTGTGTTGCCGTTTTATATCTATCATATCTTCCAGAACGAGGATTTGCTGCAGCAATAATTGCTGTTTGAGCTTTTAAAGTAGCCACAATTCCTGCTTTAGCGATGCTAACTGTTTGTTGTTCCATCGCCTCATGCAAAGCGGATCTGTCTGCAGTTTCCATCTTATCAAATTCATCTATAGCTGCAACACCTCCATTGGCTAAAACGACAACACCAGCTTCAAGATTCATTTGTCCCGTGTCAGTTTCTTTTATTACAGCTGCAGTAAGGCCAACACCACTAGAACCTTTTCCAGAAGTATACAAACCTCTTGGAGATATATCAACAGCTCCTTTCAAGATTTCTGATTTTCCTGTCCCAGGATCTCCCACCATTAGAAAATGAGGATCTCCCCTTTTATATCCTCCTCCAGGTTTTTTTCTTCTTGTTCCTCCAAACAAACTTAAAGCGCATGCCATTTTTAATTGATCTCTACCATAAATGTTTGGAGCTATTGATCGAGCAATTTTTTTTTGAATCAATGGTTCTTTTGATAAGTCTTCTATTTTTTTCTTGTCTTCCTTAGAAAGCTCTATTATATCATTACTTTTATCTTCAGGTTCTATAAAATTAACATCAATAAACGTTTTGAATAGAGTTGAATTATAACTTTTAGTTGATTGAGCTAAAACGGATTTAAAAATCCCCATAATTTTAACTCTATCTCCTGGTTTTACAGTATCAACTAAATCATAGGTTAAAATTGCTTGAACTGACCTTGGAATTCTTCCAGGGGGTAAATCCTCAGGAATCTCTTGGATCATTATGCTCTGCCAATCAATAAACTCTGAACTTTTTGAGATTAGTCTAAAATCCGTTTGAGTTTTTGCTTTACACCTCTTATTAACACAAAATTTTGGCCATTTAATTCTTGATGTTAACTGAATAACCTCAAACTTGCTTCCACATTCCATACACTCAAAAGTAGCTTTTAATAATTTGGGTCTAATCGTAGAACTTCGGACTAAAATTCCTTTTGACCATATGAGATTATCAATATTTTTTGCTCTAAGGCCTCTTAAAAATATGGATAATGGGCTAATTTTTTCTTTTGTTACTACTCTTACAAAAAAGTCTCGATTTTTCAACGATACTCCTTGAAATTTTAGAATATTTTTAAACGCTTCAATAGCATCTTCTAATAAAGATTCAGGATCAGTCTTTAATAACTCGGCAATTTGAGGATCAAAGGCTAATAAATCTTCATAATAAACAAGTAAAGTATTACCAGCTTTAGAAGAAATATCATTAATTTTATTTTGATATTTATATTCACCTGGTGTTTCTTGGAATAGACGATAAAAATCTTCCAATTTCTGAATCTTGTTTATTGGGATTGCTGTATTTGAAAGAGGGGTTGTCGTGTTGGATCACTCATATTTTTAATTTTTAGAATATTTAATCTATTTATTTTATTATATTTGAATACTTGATATTAAGGGATAGGTTATTAAACTGGGAATAATTAATTGATTAAAAAATCATTAGAGAGAAAAGAATTAGTAATAAAATTTATATATTCGTTAATTAAGATATTTAATTTTCTTTTAACTTCTGTAAGGTTTCACAGATTATTGGATCTTGGCTCATTTCACACCTTATTTTCAATAAGGAAATAACTCTTTTTTTGATTTTTTCTACTTCATATTTTACGGTTCGTCCTAAAATTAATGCTATTGAACGTTGAGTCTCTAAAGAACCTTCATCACTTAAATTTTGTAAAAGTTTTGTTAATATTCTACTGATCCCTATATCTTGTATTATTTCAACAAAACTATTTACACTACTAGATCTTACTTCTTTTTTCTCATCTCCTAATAGTTTAATGGCTACTTCAAATATATCTTCGATTTTATTACTAAAAATCTTAATTAATCCTGCTGAAGCTTCTCTAACCTTTGGATCGCTACTTTTTATACTTTTTATTAAATTTTCAAATGGAATATGAGTATCATTTACTTCTTTTATATTTGATAAAATATTCATAGCAGACCTGCGAACCCAATTTTGTTGATCATCAAGCAAAGAAACAAGCTTTTCAATTATAAGTTCCTTTTTCTCGACATGATTAATTATTTCGCCCAAGCTTATAACTGCTGCATCTCTTACGATCCATTCATTATCAACTAACGCCTTATTTATTAAAAGGTCAACAACTCTAACGGGAAGTTTATATCCAATAAAACCTAAAATTTTCACACTTGTTTCACGAATGAATGAATCTTGATCTGAAAGTAAATTTAAAAATATTTGTACTGGAATAATTTCTGGTGATTTTTTTGCAATTTCTAACACTGATTTACAGAGAACAATTCGTACAGATAATTCTTGTTCGTCAAATACCTGAAAAAAGTCAGAAATGTAAGGTTTTATAATAAAAGGATCTTTCTTTGCTACTTTTGATATAATGTTAGAAGCTTTTTTTTTTACTTGATTGTTTTTATCCTTTTCCAATACTTTAAGAATTGTTTTAATCTCAATATATTCGAGGAAATCCTCACATAGTCCGTCTATAGTTTCTATTGCATTTAATCTCACATCAACACTTTCTTCATTTAAATAAAAATATAACTTTTGTATTATTGTTTTTGGATCTCTTTTACCAATATTGATCAATGTTTTTGAAACTATTCCTTTTGTTATAAATTTAGAAACATCTGGAATTTTAATTAAATTCTGAACTATTAAGTCTGGGTATTCTGAATATTTATCTATTAAAATGTCTGAGATAGTCTTTTTTAGCTGGTCGTTTTCAAATTTTATAAAAGTTAGCAGGGTTGTTAATACTTTTTTGGGAGAATGACTCCATAGTCTACCAAGAAGAGAAATAACACTTTTTAAAATCTTAAAATTATTTAGATCAATTCTCTTTATCATGCTATCAATATCCATCAGATTTGATTCCTCTTCAAAATACTTTTCGAGGACATTTACTGCCGCAATCCTAGTATTTTCATTTGAATCTGTTAAACCTTCTAAGAATGGTAAAATTGGGATATTATTTTTTTTAAAATTACCAATCTTTGTAAAAACTTCAAAAATAGAAGCTCTTACTGAACTAGATGGATCTTTCAAAAGAGGAATAATTTTAGAAATCATTTTTCGTTTAATTTCTTTAATATTAAGATTTTTAATATTCTTTATTGCTGCAGCACTAATCTCCTTGTTTGTGTGAAACATTTTATTAATAATAAGTTCAACAGGTATCTTTAAAGATGATTCGGCTATAAGTTTCAAAATTTCTGTTTGAATTCTACTATTTGAGTCATTAATTAAATTGTTAATATTTAAATTAAGAAGTAAATCTTTGTTTTTTGTTGATAATCGGGATATTACTTTTATCATGAGCAATTTCAATCTCCACTCTGGGTCTTCAACAAGATTAAAAATCAGCTCTTTTGGAATCTTCTGAATGAAATTATAGTCGGCTTTTAAAAGAGTTCTTGCAATTGGGATGCTTTTATCATAATTTGGAGAAATTAAAGCCTCAATTATCCAAGGTAATATTATGGTTGGAACATCCCTTTCCAATTGAGTCAAAATTTTAATGCACACACTTTGAGAAACAAGATTGTTATCACAAATTCCATCTAATAATGAATTTTTAAATTTCCATTCGTTAAGATCCATTTCAGATTTTAGAGGTAATCTCTCAAACATCAAAATTAAAGTTTCTTCAGCATATTTTGTTATTCTATAATTCGAACTTCTAAGAAAATTAAAGATGGGAACAGGATCAAAAGTTCTACCGCATTCAGTTATTTTAGAATATTTTATATTAGTAATAAATTTATTATTTCTTGCTAAAAAGAAATAGGTCGTAAAGATTATCAGAACAATTTCTTCTATAGCAGCTGCCCATGCAAATAATCTATAATTTGGCATAATTTGATTTGTGATAATCCAAATATCAAAAGTATCTTTTAACATATCCGGATTAACAATTAAAAAATTTATTAAGACATTAATGCCAATGGAGGCAATTAAATAAGCCGCAAAATAAAGATCTATACCTCTATACTTAATTTTTCTATTCCAAAAACGAGAGAAATAGCCTAGGATTCCCATCAATAAGGTAACAAAGACAAACACAGAAGACATGGTCGATATTGCTATAGTTCCTGTGAAGAAGAATGCTAGAGTTTGAAACATGGAAATCCATGCCCAAACGAACACGAAAAGCATCAATCCTATTAAAATGTATGGACCTGGATCTGATGTGAATTGCTTCATACCTCTTCTTCTATTTTCAAAATTTAGAAAAATTGATCTTTGGATATTGGGAATGTGATAATAACAATTTGAAATACCTGCGATGTATCCTTTTGAGCCGAAAAAAGTTAATATCATTAATGGATACACTAGCATCCATGATATCCATATCATTATAAAGGGTAATCCAATTAAAGAAAATAGTATTGGAGGAAGAAAAAACACTGCGAAATAAAACCCAATCGCCAAAAAAACACGTACAATTTTATTCCTACCCTTATTAATTATATGAACTCCAATAATTTTATGAAAAAAAGTTAACCCTTCATCAGATTCTTTACTAAGAGCAATAAATAGAAAATCAATTAACGGGTAGAATGAAATATACCCTAAACATATAATAAACGGGAAAAGCAAAAAAAAAGCGGGTATTTCTAGCTGTGTTTCCCAAAATTTCACAGCAAAAATAAATGCCATACTTATGACAACCATCACTGCAATTGAAAAGATAAATCCAAAAACTAAGCACTGTAATCGATCTTTTACACTAAATTCTCCTTTTTTTACTAAAGCAACCTGTTTGTAAATTATAAAATACCCAATTGCGAAAAATATGATAAATAACATAAGAAGAATTATCTCTAATACCAAATTTACCACCAGATTTTAAAAGATATTAATCAATTAATATTAAGTTTATTTCTCTTGTATTACTTTTGTATAGTATATTTAAGTGTTTTAAGCATATTAAATCTGGTGAGAGATTTTTTTGGAAAGATTTGAAGAACATTTGGCTAATTCCCTAAATAGAATAAATTTTATATATAGAAATGAAAATATAACTACTGTATGTATAAAAAGTTCTGAAGGGGTTTCTATACTAGGAGAATCGTTTGGTCCTTTTGAAAAAGGTAAAAGATATAAATTAAGGTTATTTTCTGCTATTCCTTTCATTGAAAATGATGTTTTAAAAGTAGAACAGACGGAAAAATGTGATAATATCGACGTTCAAAGATACGCTATTGGCGAAAGAGATGATCAAAAACTAATTAGAAGAGAAAATAACCTATTTTTAAATAAGTTAAAGGAATTCAAGAGATTCATGGAACATGATATAAAGAAAAGTTATAAACCCAATATCGATCTGGATAGATACAACTCATATACTTCAAATATTATTGATGGTAGATTACTAAAAATATTAAAACTTGCTAAAGCAGAATTATCTCTTGATGATGAACGAAGATTAACTAATTCTGAAAAATTATTGTATGAATATTTATATAATCTTATTAAAACATGGAGGCAGTTTTTTTTATCAATCAAGTAACTAATAAGTTAGATGTATTTCTTTTGCTCCATATTTTTTAAAGTATTCTTCAATTTTTTTTGAAATATCCTTATTTGGTTTTAAATTTGGCAATAAATCTATAGCATTACTCATAGCATAATATTGAATACCCTCTCCTAAGATAATTTCTTCAACACTCTTACCATCATCTCGCAATTCGTTTCTATTTGTTAATCCAATAGCCGCTAAGATATCTATATTTAATTCCTTTAATTTTTTAATTGAATTGATTAATGATTCACCTGTTGTAGTAACATCTTCAAGTATAACAATTTTCCCATTTGGAATGCCAAGAAAAAATCTATCATTTGGATCACCATGTTCCTTTTGTTTTCCTCTTCCCATTGATAATACAAATACACTAGAATCATAATTCTTTTGTTTTCTTGCCCATTTAAACTGTGTGATAATTCCTAATTTAGTAGCTCCTTCTGGGACTCCATAAAAACAACTAGGTTTTAAATTCAAATAATCAATAAAAAAAAGGAGATAGTCTGTTAATTTATCTAGTAAATAAACATCAGCAGCGATGTTCCTCCAATTGACATACCAATATGATTGCCTTCCAGATTTTAATTTTACTGGTTCATTAAAGAAGCCAATTACTTTATTATCAATGATAAAATTATAAAAGTTGTCTTTTTGTTTTTCCCAACTCATATTTAATTAAATTAATCTTTTAATGTTAAATATTCCTTTCTTGTTTTAGCATATTCTTCTCCACTAATTTTTCCATCTATGAATAATTTTTCTTTTTCCCGCATGATCTTTCTTTTTTTCGCAATATTTTTCTTTCGATCTGCTTTTTGAAAATTATTATTAATTGTTTGAACTAATTTTACGATTTCTTTATTTTTTATCAATAAAAGTTTTTCTAAATAAGTCTGAATAGGTTTGATCATTTCAATTTTTTTTTTTGAAATTTCTTCTATCCTTGTAAGAGCCAAGATAATTTCTTCATAATTATCACCTTCTAATACGCTAATTAGTCTAGGAATGGCAACATTCTCCATAATCTCATCTAAATATTTCTCTACTTCCTTTTGTACTTTAGTGTCTTCATAAGTTTTTAATTTATTACTCCGTATATACTCAATAAATATTAATGGTAATTCTACCGGCCATTCCAGCATTTTTTCTATACCAATTAGTTGAACTGCTCCACCATCCTTTTTCATGAATAATCTTATATCCAATCACCTGTTGTAAGTTTTTCTGGTAAGTATCTATCTGTCAAGAACTTAAATCCAAGAGAGGCAAAAGCTTGTATTTCTGCTTTTATTTTAAGTTTAAGAGCTAGCTTAAGATCTGCTTCCCAAGCTTTATTTCTTTTGACGAATTCTTCGTTTAACATATCCTTTGTGCGTTTTTCGTCTTGTTTAGTCATTTTAATTCTAACTTCTTGCGGTATTTTATATTTATCTAAATCTCTTGTGAGGACTCCTAAAAGTTTTATATCTGGAGTGGCAAGAAAAGGTGATTCATAGCTTAATCTCTTCGACCCACGTAAATTTTTTTTATAATATCTTTATTTAAACTAATTATAAACTACTTAAAAAAACTTTTTGAGAAAAAAGTTAAAAATGTTTTAGAAGAAGAAAAATCTTTATAATTGTTATAATAAAAATTGGATAAAACATAAAAAATAAAGGAAAGTTATGGAAATCTTTCTTTATTCAGATATTCATCTAAAAACCATTCATAAAAAGGTTTAACTTCAGAAATTCCCCTATTTTTTTTATATTTTTCTAATCTCTGTAAAAAAACGATGTATTTTTGTGCGTAAAATTCTTCGTAATATTTTGTATACCAAGATTGCTCATTCATTGTTTTAAAATCTATCCAACGTTTAACAAATTCAAAAATATTTGCATTAGATAATCCTGAAACGGTTTTATTTGTTATATTATCATAAAATTCATCCCAGATATTAAGATTTTCACCATAATAAGAAATAAAATCTTCTTTTTCTTCAAAAATTTTTTTAAATTTACTATTGTAATATTTACGAGAAAAATTATGATTATAAGGCAAATTATATAATTCAAATAAATGTCGAATACGTGCCTCTATTAAATTATCAATTAATTCTATGGGAAATTGTTTATTATGTGTTTCATGATGAGATGATAAAAATCTCAAAGGAACTAACTTAAATTTATACTGATAACTACCATCATTATCAAGAATTTTTTCTTGCATATAGTTATAATCTGCATCTTTATCAATATGAGCACGACAAATACCGCCAAGTTTAATTGTGCTAATTAGCTCGGTATCACTAAAAAAATCACAATAATTTGCATCCATCCCCTTTGTAATATCAATTAGTATTTTCATTTGGAATGGTTTTAACTTTGTAAAGAAATATGAGTGAGATAATCGAATATTTTTTTTATTTATATATCTGTTTATTTTATCAACTAATAATTTACTCCTTTCTGGAACATATTCTTTAAAATTGTTTTCAATATATTGAATTAAAAGATTTTTATATATCAAATCAGTGCTGGTTATTTTATTTTTTTCATCTCTATCTTGATTAATTCTACGATTGAAAAATTGTTTTGGGAATTGCTTTGGAAACTGTTTTTTTAAAATTCTATCTAAGCTAGCAAGATCAATGATAATATTATTTATATAAGTATATAGAATAATCATATCATAAGCAATATCTCTAAAAGGTGTGTCATGTCTAGCATACAGACTATTATCATTATTTCTTACTCTCCATTCAGAAATCATATTTTGGACTTCATCTAGATAAACATTTAAATTATTATTAGCCCATAATTCTATCTTAAAAATTGCAAAGTTACGAAAATTAAAAACACCTCTTTTTTGATCAAAGTGTTTTTTAAGTGTTGTATTTGAATTAGTTTCACTTCTATCTACCTCATTACCTATTTTTGTTATTGTAATATATTTTTTATGCTCTCTAAAATATGCAGTTTGAAGTTTTTTTATTAATTTATACTCATATAATAATTTTTTATGAACAGAAGTGCTTTGTTTAATCTTTTTTTTGGTCAAATATCCGTTTAATGCAATTAATAATAATTTTCTATCATTTTTAGAAAAAATTTTTGAAAATTTAAATAAAAATATATATTTCTCAAGAAAATTATATCCAAAATAATTCTTTCTTTTAATTTGTTTATAAAAACTTCTTTCTGGAAAATCTGATTTATTATATCCTTCTTTAATAGCGTTTTCCCTAATAACATTTGAAATTACTGCTTCAGCATACGCTGTTGATTCTAATTTTTCACTATCATAATGAATGACTATATTAAAAATCCTTTCTACTAAATCTCTCTCATTTTTCGTTGAAAGATATAATTCATTATCTTTCTTTCCTATAAAAACATCCATTTCATCATTTACTCTAACTTTCGATTGTTCCGTTTTTATAATCTCATTGGCATTAAAATTTTTAAACTCCTCTAATTCATCATCCTCTAAATAACTTGGTTGTTCAAATATATCTTCTTCTCTATAGGAAAAATCTTCTCCAATTTCAGTGTTGTCTATAAAAAACGATTTTCCTAAACCTTCCAAATCGTCCATATTAGAAATATTTCCATTTAAATTATGAATCTGTAGATAATGTTGAAGATTCTTACCCAATAATGATAATAATTCTTCTTTAGAGAGTATATTTAATATAGATATTAGATTTTCTTTATCTTTTCTTGTTAAATTTTCCTTTTGGATTAATTTATAAATATTTGATTTTTCATTCATCCTTAACTCTGTACACATATATAGATTTTCCTTTATAGCGACCTTGATTTTTTGTAGTATAGATTTATCATTAATCAGAAGATAGAACATTATTTCTTTTTTTATTGTCTCTAATTTTTGAAATAATTTTTTAATAGTTTTTTTTCCCTCAATGTTTAAACTTTGTTCAAACCATCGTCTACGATAATTTTCATAAACTTTCATAAATTCTTTCAAAATCTCAAAAAGTTTAAAAAACCTTGGATTGTATTTCTCAATACGTTCTTGAATGAGTTTTTTCTTATCTTGTTCTAAAATAATTTTGTTAAATATGATGGCTCTAATTTCGCAATATATTTTAATCACATTCTTTAATTCCTCTCTACCTTCTTTTGAGATCTCATCATTAGGAGTCTCATTAATAAGCTTATTTAGTAGAAGAGCCCAATTCTCTTTTATTTGGAAAGATTTTTCTAGGAATTCTTTAAATTTTTCAGCATTCTCTTGTGAATTTCCTATATTTTTTAGCTTTTCTAATCTTCCAGAAATGTAGGATACAAACTCTCTGGTTTTTTTTGAAATATAAAAATGAGCTACTCTTTTCCCAGCTTTTTCGAGCATTCTATTATAATACCTACGAAACCAATCGAAATTCATAAATAATGGTCTTGAAATATCTCTCTCCTCAATTAATAAGTGCTCAAATTCTTTTACTTCCTTTCCAAACTCTTCCTCTGTAATTTCTTTATTTTTCGAATTCTCAAGAATATCTCTGAGTTGTTCATATTTTTCAAGGAGGTCAATAAGTTCGGTCCTAATCTCTTCTGGAAATTCCGCTTCTTTAATATTATTTTCTAAATATTGCGCCCATTCTTGCTTAGATTCTCGAATTTCTTTTGATTGTTCTTCAATTTCTTTTTTTTTCTCTCGAAATAAACTATTATTTTCTTCCTGGTTTCTTTTTTCTTCTTTTAGATGCTCTTTCCACTCAATAAATCCTTTAGTTTCTTTTCCTGCATATATTGGTCTTCTTCCTGTCTCTTGTTTATATCGTTCTTTAAAAAATTCAGCACTCTTTTTTAATGTCTGTTCTTTTTCTATTTCGACTTGTTCTTGAATTTCTT
>SDBT01008740.1_pt1 | contig 16504 bp, 14 predicted proteins | sample 2277101 | NCBI WGS metagenome assembly SDBT01 (sample SAMN10404973, study PRJNA504765) | marine sediment metagenome | isolation source: marine sediment core GS10_PC15, 103 cmbsf | place: Arctic Ocean: Southern Knipovich Ridge | collected 2010 | reverse complement strand
TTAAAATTGAATTGTAAAGTGTGTAATTCAAAGCCATCGGGGTTTAGATGCCCTATCGATTCTTTAAAATGTAATGAATACAAATATCAACGCATTCATAATTTTTTAAAAACTAAAAATATTACCAAAGATATCAAATTATATTATATGATAAATGATTGTTTATCGTGTACATAAATAATAATGATTATTTAGGTCACACCATCCGGTGAATTTTTATGAAGATGCATCATACATCAAACCATTATGATGCATCATACATCAAACCATTATAAATTAATATATCATTGATTGGCGACCAACCGTCCGAACATTCCGATCCATGTCAAATGCTGGCGATACTAAACGTGTACCAATATCTACAACAGGTAAAGGTGATTTATTGCGACCAAGTCCCGGATGGAATCTCCAATGATCCCGATATTTATTCCCTAAAAGTCTATCAGACCGATATAATTTGGGTTTCCATACTCCTGTATGTCTACTATCGGGCAAATAAATAACATGTGGGTCCGGATTTTTATTAACTGGGTAGTAACGAGTGTACGGATAATGTTTGGGAGGCATCATAGTCGGTGGAATTTGAACAACTTGGTTGACATTATCTATTTGTGTTTGGTTCAAGTTAAAAAGACCTATAAGCAGCGCGGCTACTGCGACTAAAGCAATTATACCTAGTGTTCTATTTGAAATATCCATCTTAGTCCTTTTGATTATAATTTTATAATAATAACAATATATTTTTTTAATTTATTATTTCATAATCTGTTAATAAACACAATGTCTCCTATTGGTGACATATTTTCACTTTGATGGCTAATAACTATAATACAAAGTTTACGAGTTCACGTAAACTTACTTGGACACACCCTATTCCATAATAATATCTTTGTATTTTAATTATTTGGTGAAGATTCCTGAATAGTAAATTGTTTTATCACACCCTTATTTTTTGGACAATTTACCGACCTAGTCCTATATTTATAACAAACACCCGCATCGTCTACATACGTTATTTTACCAGCATTGTATGGAGTTGGATATTTGACTACAATTTTTGGCGCCGGAGTAAAAATGTATGTAAAAAACATACCAATTCCTAAAGCAATCAAAAAAATTAGTGGATCAATATATTTGAATAACACCATTGGTTTTATGAATCTATTATTAATAATTATTAGAGAAATTATTTTGGATGCAAATTAAAGAATAATTTTATATAACTATTATATTAATAAGTTGGTCTACCGGAAAAATGACAACTATAAACACAAAGTATCCTAAGGAACATGTTATTATCATTAAGTTGCAAGGATTGTACGATGCCAAAAAAAGTAATGCATTGCGGGCAAGAGATACACAACGCGCCAGAGGAGAATGTGAAAGTCTAGAAGAATGCCGGAAAATAGACGCAAAATTAAATAAAAAAATTAAACAATTGGAGAAAACCAAACATCGACTTGGTATACGCGGCGGTAATAATGATGCTCCTATGAATGAAATGATGTTCATGATTGACCCCTATGGTAGAGAACGCATTCAGCCCACCAGCCCCCTGCAAATTGGCACTGATATGTATATGTTAAATCCTAACAAGGATATAAATTTGTTAGCATCGTATGGGGATTATATGATGTTTCCCAAATCTAATAGACCAATACTCCGAGATCATTATGATCAAAAAAATAAGTTGCGAATATATCCCCATATGTTTCAACAGTATGCTCAACTCAAAGACGAAAGAAAAGAGGTTAAATATGGACAGACACAACCAAAACCAGGTGCAGTTGATTATCCTATTCCTATGAGATTTCAATTACAGTATTTACAAAATAGACCTACACCTGGTTACAATTTGGATTATGATATGTTAGTTAAAGAGGAGTCACAAGAATTTCCGGCTTTTACTGGAGATGCGACAGATCCAGATTATTTCCATACGGCTCAAATTGATGATTCATTGGAGGATGAAGCAAGACGTATAAGGCAAATAGAATTACAGAAGAAACAAATACGTAATATCGTAGAACAACAGGCCATTATTGATAAATCTAGAAGGGCACAACCACCCGAACCCAGCATAATACAGGGTGAACCAACCATGAAAGAAGAGCAAATTATTGAAGATCAAATCAGAAAAGTTCCACGGACTAACGGTATGCGCCGAATTCAAAAAGTCATGCAAGTGGAAAAAGAACCCAAAACAATTGTTATGGGTAGAGGTCCGGTAAGTAGGCGTATGTCTCAAGTTTCAGTGAAATTTCCTGATGTATTAAAAGTTAAATTGTTAACCGGAACAAAAGAAGTAAGCGTAAAGGAAAGTGTAAAACAAGATAAGATTACTGAAGCCAAGGCTGATTTGAAAGAACAGAAAAAGGAAGAGATTAAAGAAGCCAAAGTTGAAGCTGCAGTTGAGCAAAATCAAGAAATAGAAAAAGAAAAGAGAAAAAAAGAAACAGAAAGAATGATGGAAAAAGCCACAACCGTACCAGAAAAACTACAGATTAAAAAAGATCTTGACGAAAAAGAAGAGCAAGTCGAGAAAGATAATCTCAAAAATAAAGTAGATAGGAACAAGGCCAATTCCATAAAAACCCAAATTTTCCGAAGCCTAGACAAAATTGCACGTATGGAAATTCAACATATGATATTAAAACAAATACATTTAAGAGGAACTGCTAAAAACGGTAAACTTTCAAATAAAACAATAGACAAGATTACCAAAAGTCAAGACAAAATTATGAAAAGAATAGATGAATTACGAGAACAAAATAAAGGGGCTAATGAAAGAATTAAAGAACTATTGGATAAGCAACCAGATGTATTGGAAAATATCAGGAGTGAAATTAATGAATATGAACAAAAAATTAATAAGAAAATACAGGAAGCATCTATCATGCCATCAGGAGAAACGGGTTGGTTCTATACTGAAAAGGATTATGGTGGTGTAAAGACAGTATTAAAATATGGATTCCATGATGTACCTAATGTTGGTGGAGTTATGGATAATCAATTATCTTCATTTAAAATTCCCAGTGGGTCCAAAGTAATATTGTATTTCGATGTCGGTGCTGCAGGTAAAAAGAGAATTTATTATGGGCCAAGATCCGTACATATACTACCGGGGGCTTGGGATGATCAGGTGTCAGGTATTAAATTTATTCGGGAAAAACAAGCTACCGCGGTAGCTCCGATAGTTCTTCCTCCTCCAGCTACTAATCAACCTATAAACTATGGGGACGTGGTGTGGGTTTATAATTATTACTCTTCGTTAGGGAAAGGATGGTTGAACATGGTTACAAAAAATGGTAATACTGTTGCTGTGGCGGGGTACGTACCCAAAAAATGGACCATAGGTGGCGGAACTGGACCTCTGAAATATGGAAGTGTTATTCGCCTCATTAATTCGGAGGGGACTCATCTTGGTTTACTAGGGGAAAGTGCCGGAACATGTTCGTTCCGTTCTTCAACAACCGGATCTGTTAAAGCTTGGACCATCTCAGGACAAAAGGTCGGCAACCCGGTTCTCGATGGTCCAGGTATGAGGCTAACTTCAGATCGCGGAGTACATTATCTTCAATTATGCGGGGGGGCTGATGACAGCGGTAATATGTCGGTTGGTGTTACAAAAGCGGCAAACAACCATGGTTTCTGGCGTATGTACCGCGCTACGTAAATCATTAAAATTATATCTAATTTACCATTTTGTCCCTTATCTTCGAAGGTAATATATCAGTAATATATTCAATTTCACCGGAACAACATGGAGAATCATATTTATTTTGGGGCCTGTCGCCTAATCTTATAGTTGAATTGCTTAGTGCATTCTGATCGAACGTAATATAGTTTATAGCATTTTTACATATATCATCAAATAATTCTGTGATACCAACACCTGTTTTTGCTGATGTCAATTTATGAAATATTTTTATTTCAGAATATTCTTTTATAAAGTCACACGCTTCAGTGGTACAGTAAGTTAAATCCGATGCATTGGTTACTGCATCACTTTTATTACCTACCAAATAAACCAAAATATTAGATCGACTTGATGTATCTTGTAGTATACTTTGTAACCAATATTCTTTAATATTATCAAATGATTGACGATCAGTTAAATCATATACAATAATTATTATATTTGCACCACGTAAATATAGTGGTAGCATTGATCTATATCGTTCTTGTCCCGCAGTATCCCAGATTTTTAACTTAATATTTACCATTCCATCATCTACTGGATATTCTATGTTATGTGTTAGAAAGGCGGCACCAATAGTTGTTTCGGAACTCGAACTGAACCTATTCCTGCATATTCTCATTATTATTGACGATTTACCAACACCGGAATTTCCAATAAAAACCAGTTTATATTGCCTACAATCACTGTTTGTACTAATGGATGGGGTTCTCGGGGGCCAAATAGCCATAATAATATTATTATTTTGTACTATTCTTGTACTATCTATACACTAATAATATTATTATATTATTCCTTTAAATTGTGATATTTAATGCAAGACAAATTCATTGATGGTATCTAATATAATTTGATCAATACCTTTGATCGCTACCCAATCCAATTGGGTCTGAGCTTTAGTAGTATCCGCAATAAGAATGTCCGGATCACCTGTTCGTCTATTTGTTACTGTATACTTTCTCACTAAAATCGATTCATCTAAATGTTTAAGACATAACTCAATAACTTGTAGTACAGTGTGTCTTTTCATAGAGCCTAAATTATAAATTACATGTCTAATTTTATCATTGGAATCTGATAATAATTGCTGAGCTGCTAAATAGTGTGCATGCACAATATCGTCAACGTGAATATAATCTCTGTTGCAAGTTCCGTCAATTGTATCATAATCGTTTCCATAAATATTTATTTGATCGCCCTTTAATAATTTTTCGATTACAACCGGTATTAAATGATGTTGTGATGTATTATGATCCTTTCCTCCAGCAACATTGAAAAATCTGAAAATTACAGATTTAATGTCATGTGCTTTACAATAGTCATGTATAATCTTTTCACTGCACAACTTTGTTCTTCCATACACAGATACTGGATTTAAGGGATGATCTTCTTTTAAAGGGATATTTTGATATTGATATACTGCAGCTGTTGAAGCATACACCAAGTTACGCGCTTTACTGTGTTTCATGGCCTCCACAATACAATATGTACCAATTGTATTATTTTTGTAATATTTTCCTGGATCTAGAGATGATTCGGTTACCATGATAGAACCAGCTAAATGAAATACCAATACTGGTCGAACCGATACAAAAATCTTTATAAGTGGTTCTAAATTAGTAATGTCAATTTGGAAATGGGCATATCCAATGACATTTATGAGTATGTTGGGCCTTGGTTTACTATCTATACCATATACAAATATATTGTCAGATTTATATTGTTTTAGCAAATAAGTGACCAAACGTGATCCAATAAACCCTGATGAACCTGTAACAATCACGTTCATAGCAATTAATTGTAATTAATCATTATTAATTGTAATTAATCATCTATTCTTTATAATATTTTCTCAATTTACTCTTGCTTTGCAACCATAAGTTTAATTCCTCATCAGATAGCTTAGGATCACCCGCTTTGAATAATCCATTTTTTGAATCTGTTTCGTACCGTTCTTTTCGCAGTTCGTCAATAGCGGCATTTACATATTTACCAATATCATCCGCATTTATTTGACTTACCTTTTTGGTCCTTTTTTCCCTCATTGCAAGTGATCTCGCTCGTCTGTAAATCTTTGAACCTGCTAGGGCTTTTCTTTGTCCTTCACCACCTCTCTTGAATGACATTTCTGTTCTTTTTTTGCTTATTTGTCCGATTTTTTTGGGATCTGGTGTGTCTATACCTTCTATGTCAAATGTTTTTGGTCCAGCTCTACTAAGATATTTAATACTTCCTGGATCTCCTGGTTTGAATACTGTACGCTCGTCCTTATTTCTCCAACGTCTATCTATTTTGCCTGCTTTATTAACATCTCTATCAGGATGTGACCAATGTCTCCCTTGAAAATCTGTACCACGATTTCCATAATACCAATTGAAGAATTCTCTAGCATGTTTTTTACTAATTGTTGTTGCTAGTTTACTTATTATATCGCCTGTTTTTGGGTCTTTTCTCGTAATACGTCGTTGACCTTTAATTATTTTCATGTGTTCTCTGGTAGCTCCGCCTCCACCAATCAAAATAATCGGTACGACAACTTTGTTGGATAACTTGGCGAACGTAATTACAGCACCATTTTTATACTTGTAAAAGGATCCCGCATTCTTTGAAGATTTTCCTACAGTATATAATTCAAAATCTTCAAGGCCAACGTGTTCTTTTAGTTTCTCAAGTTTATTAGCTGGTTTGTCGGCAGGACGTATCCCAGCAGCATCAAATATCGTTTTTTTCGCATTTTGCCTTTCTTTTCGAATAGCTTCCATTGTCAGACCTTTTTTAGGAGCCCGCGGTTTCCTCACTTTTTTAATTCTGGGTTTAGGTTTAGGTTTAACTATAAATTTGGGCTTAGCCATCTTCTTTGGTTTAGGTTTAACTATAAATTTGGGCTTTGCTCGGGGTTTAATAAGTTTGGGCTTTGCTCGGGGTTTAATAAGTTTAGGCTTTGCTCGGGGTTTAATAAGTTTAGGCTTAGCTTTAACTATAAGTTTAGGCTTAGCTCTAGGCTTCGCTTTAGGCTTAGCTTTAGGCTTCGCTTTAGGCTTCGCTTTAGGCTTCGCTTTAGGCTTCGCTTTAGGCTTAGCTTTAGGCTTAGCTTTAGGCTTAGCTTTAGGCTTAGCTTTAGGCTTAGCTTTAGGCTTAGCTTTAGGCTTAGCTTTAGGCTTAGCTTTGGCTTTGACTTTGACTTGGGTGGCATATTTTTCATAAATTTCTTCGACCTCTTGCGGATAAATTTTTTCTATTTCCTCATCATCTATGATTGTTTTTGACAATTCCCATCCTGAGTCGGTCAAATAATATATAATGTTACCGAATCCAGATATATAGATTTTTTCTTCTTCTAATTCATCTAGTGGTTCGATAAAAAGTGGTATTTGCGTAATTGAATTAATTTGTAATAAATCAAAAATAATTTCTAATTTTTCTTCAGCAGTATCAGCATCATCTAACCCAGTTTCTTTTAAAAATTTCTTATATTTTTTATTGGTTCGTTTGATGTCAGGGGCTTGGAGTTTTTCAAGCTCTCCCATCATTTTCAATTCTTGCTCTAAACGAGTAGTTCTCGAGACGGATGGCTTAGCTTTCGGCTTAGCCTTTGGCTTAGCTTTTGGCTTAGCTTTCGGCTTAGCTTTTGGCTTAGCTTTCGGCTTAGGCTTTGGTTTTTCAGGCGCAACAATTAGAGGATCCACATTATCTGGAGGAAGCAATGACATTAGCAATGGTTCGCCATCCATTACTATTCCCACTAATAATTCATTATTTGACTCTCTATAAAAAACATTATTTTTTATATTTCTAGGATCCGGTGCTATTTTCAATTCATGAAAATATTTTACATCTGCGCCATCTAACACAGCATCAAATATTTCTTGGTCTGTTGCTTCCTCAGCGGTCTTTTCAATCAGATCTGTGAATAAATTGTCAACTAAATCCCAAGCGTCATCTCCTGGTTTGCTCATTTGGTATTTTATTATGTATTTATATATTTATTATAACTAATAGATATATATATATATATATTTTAAATCAATGCATTAATAATTAAAATCATTTTCAATGCCGTCTAAATGATGTGGATAATATGCGTGATCGTCAGTTAAATAATCAAGAAATAAATTTAATAAACCCTTATAATTATGTTCTGTTATAACGTGCCTTTTATAACGTTTATAACGGTTGTACAAAGTTATAATAGTGAAGACTATTAATATGATAATAACCACATCAAAAAAGGATAACCTCCTCGCAGGTTTTTGAAACCCTTCTTGATAGTCTATCTGATATGGCGTCACTGTATCCGATTTAAATACATCATTTAAAGCTTGTTTTGTCACTAATTGTGGCATTAAAACATTGGATCCTAATTCCATTTTAAGTACTATACTATTACATTATGACATTTTATTATAATTAATATTATGAATTAATATTACGAATATCAAAAAAAAAATTGAATCCAATATTCGTAATATATATAAACTTTCATAGTAAGAATTACACAACCTGCTGATAAAATGGACGATATGGACCAATCTGATCAAGAAATATCACAAATGGAAAGCAAATTAACTGATGTCCAAAACCAAGCATATGATGCTCTTAAATCAGGATTAAATGTATTTGTCACGGGTTCTGGAGGGACTGGTAAGAGTTTTCTCATTAAATTGTTCAAACTGTGGTGTGAAGAAAATAATAAGATGGTCGCTGTTACCTCATTAACCGGTGTATCGGCTATTTTAATTGAAGGTGTTACTTTGCATAGCTGGGGTGGTATTGGATTGGGGACTGAACCAGTAGAAAATCTTGTATATAAGTTTAAACATTGGGGTAAGTGGGGTAAAAGTATAAGGGATCGATGGATTTATACTAAAGTTTTGATTATAGATGAAATATCCATGTTAGATCCAGTGTTATTTGAAAAATTAGACCGTATTGGCAAAATTCTGAGGCAATCAATGAAACCGTTTGGCGGACTTCAGCTATTATTGTCAGGAGATTTTTGTCAATTGCGTCCAGTAAAATCTGATAACTTTTGTTTTGAATCAAATGTATGGGATACTGTAGTGCACAAAACTGTATATCTCGATAAAATTATTAGACAAACTGACCCAGTATTCCAAAAATGTTTAGAAGAAATTCGGATGGGCTCATGCTCTGATGAAACACAAAAAATATTAAGAGCGCGTATGAAAGTTAAATTAACTAACGAAAGTGGGATTATTCCAACAAAATTATACTCTGTTAGACGTGATGTGACACTAATTAATTTAGAAAATTTGGTCAAATTAAGACAAACGAATGAATCAAAAATGTACCAAGCACATATTAAAGTTCATAATGAAACAGGGGTAAAGTTAACAGATAAACAGGAACAAGCTTTAGTAAGGAAAATTACTAACAGTTGCCCAGCAGATAATGAAGTAGAACTTACTGTAGGATGCCAAGTCATGCTATTGCGTAATTTATCATTAGATGATGGGTTGGTAAATGGTAGTCGGGGGATCGTCACAGGTTTTAGCAATACTTATCCAGTAGTAAAGTTTCTAAACGGTATGGAAGTAACAATAGAACCATGGTCATGGACATTGGAAGAATCAAAAAAATTATTGGTTAAAAAAACTCAAATACCATTAAGATTAGCATATGCGATTACAATACATAAAGCGCAGGGCGCTACACTTGATTGTGTTGAAATTAGTATAGGAAGTAGGATATTTGAGTATGGTCAGGTATATACAGCTCTATCACGTGTAAAGACATTGGATGGATTAAGTTTACTATGTTTTGATCCAACAAAAATTAAAACTCATCCAAAAGTCATAGAATATTATAGCCGATTGTCAGGAAAAGATGATAGTGCCGATATGGACAATGATGATAATCAACCTGAAATAAATCCATCAGGATACGAGATTAGAAAAACTTCGTCTGTTAAATGCTGGATTATAAATGACGAAGATTAATAAGACACAATTTAATATATTTTAATTATGCGTTATATTTACGCACCAACTCGCAATTGAGAACTTAAAAATATATATAGGGATTTGATTCGTATAAATAATAATATATATTATTACTAGTTGAGTTACTAGTAAAGTACCAATAAAACGTAATGGCTGTCTTTTATTTGACTGAAGATGAAGTTAGAAACAGAAACTCACTGCTATTGTTAGACACACAGAAATATAGGATATTTGAAGGACAAGACTATGATCTAAGACGCGTATATATATCGGACGACTGGAAAGATTTGATGTTTAAAAGACGTGAAGAAATAATTAAATCTAACCTGAAAAGATTACCACATCCTCATGACATGTACTGTATAAATTTACGTAAAACTACACCTTACCATAATTTATTTGTAGAATTATATATAGATATACCAGCATTTGAGAATTTGGTATGCAATGGAAATCCAATACCTTCACGTAAATTCTTTATTTATATGGTAAAAAGGCTTAATCTAAATATTGATCATGACGAATTTATAAATACAATTATGGAAAAAATACCATTGTATCAAGATCAGAAATTCCCTATTCCCCCCCGGGTAGAATCATGTTTTACCTTACCAAAATATATCAAATTATACCAAAAAGAAAATATAAAGTGGATGCTAAATGTTGAAAAATGTTCAGACATCCCTGTTTGTTATAGTAGATTACATTGTGTTAAAATTGGTAATATATATGTCGATGTTGGATATCATAGATTATATCTAGAAAACATAAAAACAAATAAGATAAATTTTACCGGGGGCGCTCTGATTGATGAATCAGGATTAGGCAAAACATTATGTATTATAGCACTAATTGTCATGAATCCAAGCAAGTACACAATAAAAGATAATACGGAACCAAAAAATCGCCCATTATGTATTGCTGAAGTTAAATCTGGCAAAAGAGCTGGAGAAATCTGCAATAAAAAAGTTAAATCAGACACAGAATACTGTGGATATCACTCACATAATGTTTTAATAGAAAAAACCAGACAACTGGCATATGATCTTAATAATAGTGATCAGTTTGTAGAAGTGTCTAGCGATGAAAATGATACAGACTTAGTAGGAGAATATGAATTGACCTATTTAGATATTAAAAATAGGACACACGCATATGATCTTCGGACAGGATTTAAAGCAAAATTAACATCAGATAAAGCTAAATTAGTATGCCCAGCAACTTTAGTTATTGTTCCCAATCATTTACCTTCGGCTACATGGTATGCAGAAATAAATAAATTTACTGACCCACGATTAAGATGCCATCAGATACTGTCTAAACGAGATTTTGATAGATTGACATATATGGATATTTTGTCAAGTGAAGTTATTATTACTACATATAATTTTTTAAATAATCCGGTATTATTAAATTCCTGGAAAGAATACAGTACACGTAGCCACGACGATGATATCAATATAAATGAAATAGTACATACAGCTGGTTTGGAAATATTAAGGGATCCTAACATATTAAATAAATCACAACCAATACTGAATTTATTTTATTGGCATCGTATAATATATGATGAAGTACATGAACCATTTATGACAACACACAAAGATCATTATCGAAGGATATTTAAGAGCTTAAAATCTAAATATACATGGTGTTTATCAGGAACACCGTTCCCACATGGTTATGATTCTTTTATTAATATGACGACTTTACTCACAAATTTTGATAAATATAATGTATCCAGATATCCAAAGAAAAAATATGGTTTAGATCAGTATGTAAAGGACAATTTATTTAGAAGAAATACCAAAAATAGTGTATCATGCGAATTGTCTTTACCAGCAATAGAGGAGGAAAATGTATGGTTAAAGTTGACAGATACCGAAAGAGCCATGTATGATAATAGATTAAATTATTTAGAAAATAGAGCATGTAGATATACATCGGATGTTTATTTACGACAATTATGCTGTCATCCAAATATATCAACTGAAACCAGATATTTATTGAAAAATTGTAAAACTTTGGATGAAATACATCAAGTAATGACGGGCTATGTACGACTCAAGATAGATGTAATACAGGAAAAAATTAATTCATTTGAGCAGAAGACCAAATCTTTGGTAGATCAATACAATGCAGGTACAGATGCTGATTTTCCTGCTGATATTCTTGAAGAATATGAAATTAGTATTAACCAGTACAAGAAAAGTATAGATAAATTACACAAAAAATTAGAGTCTGTTAAGAAGGGATTAATTTATTTTGCGAATGTTATTGAGAGAATCAAAGAAAATAAATTGGATATGTGTTGTATATGTTACGGAAAACTGAGGAGAGAGCTGAATGATGAAGATAAAATTGAAATGAGTGATGTAGAGGATAAAATTGGTATTACACATTGTGGGCACATGTATCATTATGATTGTCTATTAGATGCTGTTAGAGAAAATGGTACATGCCCTCAATGCAGAAAACCTATAGGTGCGAGAACAGTATATATGCTCAAGTACTCAATAAAAGTTAATGCTATTGAAAATGAAGAAACATTATTGAAGGTTCTGATACAGCAAAATGGTACCAAAATGGGTCATGTTATTATATTATTGACCAAGTTATTGAAAGAAACAGATGATAGAGTAATAATTTTTTCTCAATGGGATAATCTCCTGAAACTGGTCGAATTGACATTAACAGAAAATAATATAGCTACCTTAAGTTGTAGGGGGAATGTATGGGCAAAAAATAGAGCTATTAAATTATTTAATGAAGGAGATAAATATAGAATAATCTTATTGTCAAGTGAGTATTCAGCATCAGGCACCAATTTGACAAAAGCGTCAGTAATTATATTCTTAGATCCAGTGTATGGTAGTATAAAATATAAAAACGTTGTTGAAAATCAAGCTATCGGAAGATCTCATAGATTAGGCCAAACTAAACCTATTAAAATATATAGATTCTTGATTGAAGATTCTGTTGAAGAAGAAATATATAAATCACATGCAATCAACGGATGATTGATAATATAATAATTTTTCTTGAAATAAAATAATGTTAATATTAATATTAACATTATAATTAATGGAATGGGCCTATTTAATTTTAATAACCCACTAAGAACTTCTATTCTATTATATTTAACTACAGCAATTGCTCTGTATCTCATAAAACCACAACAATTATTTCATGAAAATGGTAATATGATTGAATTTGGACTTGGTATAAACAAAACTTGTTTTAGTTATCCAGTTGCAATATTCATCTCGGCAATAATTATTTTCTTTGTATTAGTTGTATCAGGTAATTAAATCTATTATCATCATCAATATGTCGTAACATGTATTAAAAATGTTATATATAGCATAAAGGTATACACTCGTTAGCGAGAGAAGTATAATGTATATCTGTAAACATTCTTGAACGACATTTCTTTTGTCATAATTGATTACCGTTAAAATAGTTGGAATTATTGGAATTATGAATGCACAACTAATAAATATTAGTTGTACTGTGGTACACATATTGTCAATGATAATACTATTATTGACAATATGTATTTAACTTTTTATATTCTTTAGTCTTGGCTTAGCTTTACGCTCTATTCCATTGTGTCTTTAACATTGTGTCTTTAACATTGTACAATTCACATTCAATATGATCTCTAATATCCTGGACATATTTTCCACTTTCATCATATGTCCCTTCTAATACTCTGTTATAATCTGTCTGTTGTCTGTAAGTTAAGTTTGGTTGCTCGTCAACATATTCAGTCATCAGGTTATCAGTGTTATCTCTAACAGTATCTACGACATCTTTTTTAAGTTTAGTCACAAATCTTTTTCCATCGTAAACTTTGGCGTACTTACTCCTTAAATTGGGTATATAAACGTTCATATTTTCTGGATATTCTGGATTACAATGAATCTGTTTGACTAAATTAGAATGGGCTTGAGTAACACCAGATTCTAAACATCTTTTAATAATTTGATCTGCTAAATATTCTACATTTTCTTTGCCAAACGGGTTAATAGAAACTACATTAATTGTAATATTGTTATTTACTGTGCCGTTGTTGTTACCCTTAATTATGATACTATTATTATTTATTGTCATAGATGATATTTGTTGTTTTAAAATTTTTACTTTATTAATTAACGCATCCACATCCTTTCTAGACATACAAGACCTTTTACTTCGGATATGTTTGTTATAACTATCTCTACGATCAGTAATATATCCACACGCACACTGAAACTTGCTCATAACTTTTATATTTTAATATACACTAAGATATTTTATTACTTTATATAGTTTCGCGAATTTTTTTCGCAAAAATCGCGGATTTTTTTCGCAAAATAACCCATTTTTTCGCGCAAGACCTTTTTATGGTAATATAATTTGTATAAAAATTAATTATTTACACAATAAATTTTTCAAATACAGGGGGGGGAGAGATACAGATTTTATATTTTTTCTGGGCCAGGAAAAATAAAATTTCAAAAAATAAAATCGCCAATTAACTCAAATTTTGACTATTTGGGTCATGGACACTGAAAATTTGGCCATCCATGGCCAAATATTATACGAATCCATACAGCTACACCCATTATCACAAGCCGACGAAAATGCATATGTTTATTGTAACTGTTTTTTACGATCTGTAACGTAGCTACATTGTACACTCGTATTTAACCATTATATCTGCTTATGTAAATTGCATTTTTTGCAATTTTATCGGCACAAATACTATTTTTTCCCTGAGCCGCCACAACTATAACATGACCTCCATGTGTTGCATTTTCCACTTCCTCCACAGGATGAACAGTTAGAATAATTTCCTGAAGGAAATCCGGCAGTACTTCCTCTTCCACCGCACCGCGCGCATGTATCATATTCATATTTCTGTCCAGATCCACCGCAAGAATAACATGTAGTTTTAGTTGGATATGAATAATTATTTTCCGGGTAAGTACTCGATGAAGTCCCCATGATTAATATTATTACCTATTATTAATGCTTTAAGTAGCATTAATAATACTATTTTTCAATTTTTTTGAAGTTAAACTAAAACTATATCGTCATTAAATAACAAAGTAGTTTCAGCTATTTTTGCTGTGACTAAGTACGGATCACAGTCGGATGCTGGTCGGCGATCTTCAAAATAACCTTTACCGTCTCTAGACACTTGTAATGGTATTCTAATGGATGCACCTCGATCAGCGACTCCATACGTAAAAGTGTCCATACTAGATGTCTCGTGTTTACCTGTTAATCTGTAATCATTTGTCCCATAAACCTCAATATGTTCTTTATGTTTTTTGCTTAATTTGTTTATAGCATCTAAAATTACTTCTATTCCATCATCAGACCTCATCTCTTTGGTACTATAATTGGCATGGCATCCAGACCCATTCCAATTACCTTTCACTGGTTTAGGGTCATAATTAACAGTCACATTGTATTTTTCACAAATACGTTCTAAAATATATCTTGCTATCCATAATTGATCTCCAGCATCAATACCAACACATGGACCTATTTGAAATTCCCATTGTCCTGGCATAACTTCTGCATTAATTCCTGATATCTTAAGTCCTAGACACTTCTTCAAATGTTCATCAGCTATATTTCGGCCGAATACTGTTCCAACACCACAATAATATTTACCTTGTCCGCAAACTGGACCGTTTGTATAAGTCCATCCTAATGGGCGGTTTGTCGTATTATCGTAAAGAACATATTCTTGTTCTAATCCAAACCAAGGTTGATGCTTGGTTACTTTATCAAATATTGTTTTAGCCCACGCTCTGTTATTCCATTTTGCAGGTTCACTATTTTTTGTGAGGCATTCACATAAAACTAACACATTGTTTTGTTTTCTAAATGGATCTGGACACATAAATACGGGTACAAGAATGATTTCCGAATCATTTCCAAGAGCTTGGTTTGTACTGGAACCATCAAAATTCCATATCGGGATTTTTGATAATTTGTGAGACGATTCTGATGTTGGTAATACTCTCGTTTTGGATCTTAATTTTCCCAATCCGTCGATCCAGATATATTCCACACACCTTTTATACATTATTTGTTATAGTGTATGAACTACAATTAACTTTAAATTATTTAATCTTTTGAGCTTTATTCTATTTTGTACCATCCATTAAAAATCCCCAAAAAGACTTGCTGGTCATTTTCCCCGACAGTAGCAATCAGACCAAAAACATAATCCTCGAATTCTGGACTTGCAGCTTTATTAGATAAGTATGCTGCAGCCTTATGAATGACCGATTCAATTGAACTTCTCGGTGATTTATATTGAGATTGTATATAACTTCTAAAATATTTATCAAATGATTCTTGACTTGGTTTAGTCATGACAGCAACTGCTCCTATAGCAAGTGCTGTCAATGCAGTAAATTTGCTCAATCCACATACAACTCCATATGTAAATTTAAATGAAGATTGGACGGCCCCCATTTTGTTCGGTACTACGTAACTGGGTATGTACAAGTTTCTTAACTCAATTTAAGATCAATTTAAGATCAATTTTTTAAGCTCTTTCATCTATTTTTAATCCTATCTTAGGTTCTAATTGCTTCCAAATAATACCATCATTCGGATTAAATTTTCCGCAAGTTGGACATGGTTATTTCATTTATATTTGTTTAAGTTTTTCAGATAATGTTTTATTAAAATCAGCCAATTTTGCGACATAACCCTGATTTTTTGTTTCTAATTCTTGTACTTGTGTATTACATTTTTTGAGTAAATTTTCGAAATCTGTTACTTTTTGTTTGTGTTCTTTTTCCAATTCCGTCATTTTTTCCTTTAATGC
>SDBT01008739.1_pt1 | contig 16505 bp, 18 predicted proteins | sample 2277101 | NCBI WGS metagenome assembly SDBT01 (sample SAMN10404973, study PRJNA504765) | marine sediment metagenome | isolation source: marine sediment core GS10_PC15, 103 cmbsf | place: Arctic Ocean: Southern Knipovich Ridge | collected 2010 | reverse complement strand
CGAGCATAATTCAACTTTCTTAAAAATTCCACACGGTTGGTGCCCGGTGGGTGGAAGAAAAGAAAAAAAGAAAATAAAAACTTTTTTTTTCCCCCCCCCCCCCCCCCCCCCCAAAAATCAAATCACGAACTACATCGGTTTTTTTCTAAGTCACTCTTCAAAAAATATATGGAAAAAATGTCATCTCGGGATGCAAAGTGGAATGTCCTCTTGTTTACAAACAATATATACAAATTTATAAACCGGGTATATATACATTTTTTTCGTGTGCACGACAAGCCGGCGCTCTTTTGGTCCAGTCTCCTCCCCAATGGAAGCCGGTTTGATCTTCGTAGCAGGCGGCACACTGGTCGCGCTATTTATTCCCGCCCTTGTCAGTATCACTGCGGCCTTGACTCACTGGTACGGCCAATACTATTGGCCAACCAAACGAGCGTCGCCAGTGGTTTCCATCGCTGAAATCCTTGCCGCGAAACGAGCTTGGCAGAAGACTGTTGCGTTGATAAACATTGAATATCACGAGCGCTATTGCACGCAGGCTCAAAATAGGTACAATACGTTGGGCGCGCGCCCAGAAAATCTCACGCCCTCTCGTAAAGTTGACCAGTATGACTGCCACGGGGTTTTGGTTTATAGAGGATATCCCTCGCCTGTTGCAAACTTCATTGCGTCTGAAGTAAACTATCAGAATCATGAAGGCGAATCATATCCGGAAATGTGCCGAAGAATGGTTCATCGGATAGGGGGCTTTCGCTTTGTCTGTGTTGCCCCCTTGCCTGACAATTATTGATTTTCAAATTAAAAGTTGCCACTTTTTTTTTCTTGTGTTGAATATTTATTTATTTTATTGAGAATGTGACGACCACGCGTCGCGCTCTTGCATAGAATACACTGATCTACCGGCCAGTGGGCCGTCGCTACTCATCCTGTGGTCAGAGTTCTGAAAAACGCGGCGACACTTCATTGCTTTTGACGCCCGCTACAGATTCCTAACGAGGCCGCTATAGGGCGCATACACGCGCCGACGCTCAGTGACAGCGTGTGGGGGCGGGAAGGATTTATTTTGCAAACGTGTCAATCAAACGATGCAGCTCATCGGCGAAAAACACAGACCGCGGCTCCGTTATGCTCTGCGCGTCGCGCGCATCAAAGCGCCCGTTGCTACCGTTCAACGTCAGCACGATCCACGCGACCAACGCCTGCGCAGCAAATTGTGTGCAGAAATAGCGCTGCTTGGCAATCACGGCGAACCCGCCGAACAGTTGAACAATGTATGGATGGCGTTTCACCCCCCAGTGCCAACGATCCGCCCCGCCCCTGCGGAGCAGGGCGTTCTCCGACAGCACAACGGTCCCCTTCCACGGCTGCTTGCTCTGTTGCAGGACAAACGCGTTGAACAGCTCCATCGTCATGAACTCGCTGAAGACAAACGGCACGCGCAACCGATCCCAAAACTCGTGGATGCGCAACTTGCTCAGCGACACCATCATCCATTCTGCCTGGGAAGTGCTGTTCGTTGTGTTCAACCGCTCGTAGGCTTGCACGGGGGGATCGTTGTGGTGCAAACGCATGTGCTGTTCTTTCCCGCCGAAGCGATAGCACGCGCGCTTGACGACACTGGCGATCAGCGCTTCGCACACCACGGTTTCTGTCTGGCTGGACGCCAGCTCTCTGATCCAGCGGTAGAAACCTCGCACCAGCCGGTGGAACGTGCCCTCTTGTCCGGCGAAGAATTGTGCGTCGAAAAACTGCGCGCAGTCGGCGTGTTTTACGGTCGCTGTGATGTCTGCTTGCGCAAACGTGCACAGCGCGTTGACTTGCGCGCGCCGTGCATGCAGCAACACGGTCGCCACGTGCGCCACCCATGCACTGGTCACCTCGTACCGCTGGGGCGACTCCCCGCTGCCAGCGGGCCTGACCATGTGCGGCTGGCGTCCATTGGCCACAGACCGCACGTGATCCACGATCATCCACAGCACGAAACACCGGGTCTGCAGCGCATCAATGTAACGCCAGAGGCGCCGGCGCTGCCCGTGCCCGACATCGAACACGCTGCGCCACCCGCGCGCCAGGGCCTCCACCGCGAGCGTGCACTCTATTTGCGTGTAATCGGAGGGGGCGCGCGTGACGCCCAGCGAGCGCACGTCAAAGTCCCTGGGGCACTCGCACGGCACCGGTGTCCACCCAGCAGCAGCGTCGGGGCACCGCCCCGCCGCTACACGTCGGAGGAGACTGTCTCGGCGACAATCCTTCAGGTAGGCCACCGTTATTTCCTGACGTTGTTTGCTGCGCGCCCACTGAGGGTGATGCTCGTCCACGAACAGCTCGATGCTCGACGTGCAGGCCCAGACAGCCAGTTGGACACTCCACTGGAAACTGGACACTTCCGCGGCTTCCGCGGCGCTCTCTTCGTGGAACACATGATGCCGCAAGTGCGTCCAGGCACGAACACAGGCCTCGTAAACCGCGGTTTGGATGATGTGCAGGGCAAGACAGCGGTCTACGACGTCTTCGTCCTCGTCCTCGTCCTCGTCCTCGTCGCCTTCGCCCGACAGATGCGTGGTCAGCACCCTGTGCACAACATCGCATAGATCTGCAAACGCGGACAGATCATCGGGGAACGACAACGCCGAAATGAATTCCCAGAGATACAGCGCGTTCGCCGACGCGCGAAATTGATCCGATCTGGTCCATGCACGCCGCGTGGTCACATCTGCAATTGTGTGCAGCATTATCGTGCACTCGTCGTCGACGGCGCGTTTCCTCTTGCAAGAGGGCGCTTGGCCTATGGCCGAAAGCAGCGAAGCCATTTCCCCCCGTGGATTTGGTCGGGCGGGGCAGGGCTTTTTCCGCGAACCACGGGGTTCGCGCCATATATGCCCCCCGCCTTGTGTTCGTTTTCATGACTCCCCCCCCTGCCTATCATGGCGGAGTATAGCGGCAGCAGCGACGACGACGACGACGACATCCACCGCCAGGACGCACATGGGGTCGCGCCGCCGCCGGCGCGCAAACCTCGTTACACCCCCTTGCCAGCAATCAATCACCGGCGCAAGCGCCGACGCATGGAAGAAGGCGACACGCTCCACGCTCTCGACTCTGAAGAGGCCAATGCCTTGCGTTTGGCGGAGGACATGGCCGGGTGTAACCTGTGCCGGGCGATTACCATCATGCGAGAGCCCAACCCACAGCTGCAGCAACTGCTCCGGTTGGGCAGTGCTGGTTGGGAGGAGGACCGGCAGGAGTACCTGTGTGTGTCTGAGCGCGAGAGGTTCGCGTTCATTGCGCAATACTGGAACGACAGTCTGCTGCCTGAGCTGCAACAGATGACGCGATTTCCCAGCCAGTCAAATTTTCGCCAGTCTTCGCCGACGATGGACGCGGACATGCTGGTTCAATGGACCGCGCGAGACGTTTCGCGCCACTTCAACAAATGTACTCGACTGCGCGACGTGAAAATCATCGACAGCATGGTTGCCGATTTCCGCGACATGTACGAAGCAATCCTCGACCACGAACTCTTCTACTGCGAGGAGGAGGAGGAGGATGACGAGGAAGGCGGCGGCGGCGACAACAAGGTGAAGCACAACGAGAAGAACATGGCGACCCTGCTGAAGATAAGCAGCCACATCACGCAGATGTGCACCACACGACATCGAATCCTGAAACAAAAGAAGTGAGGAATGGCGGACTGGCCCTACATATCTGCAGTGCCCGCGCCCCCTCTCTGAGCGCGAAATGATTACCGGGGACAACGCTGTTGACAGCTTCCTCGGAACCACCACATATGAAGTTCACTCTGAGCCGCGAGTCATCCAGACGATCGAGGCCCGCGTGCTGTCGGAGACTCAACAGGAGATCAGCTACATGACGAGCGACCCCGTCTTCTTGGTGAAGGATGCCAAAGGCAATCAGCGAGGAGCGCGGTCGGGGCACCTTGTGTTCGGGCTGGCGGTCATCAACACAGAGCTGGAGAAAGCTGCCAGGTGCAGCGCGCGTGAACGCCAGCGACTCTTGGCAACCGCAGAAACCGACGACGGGGAGGAGGGACCTCGTCGTGCGGGGAAGATGAAGCGCGACGAGTACGAAGCGCTGGAAGCGCAAGGCATCAGAGGGGAGGTCGCGCCTTCCACATCCGAGAAAATACTCCCGTTTGACAACGATCACGATCGCGTGCTCTCCTTGTTGCGTCCACTGGGCACGATTTTCATTGATCGCGGCACCACCTTGGCGCACCGCCCGCCAGTGTATGGAGCCATCGAAAAACAAACCATTCCTTTGTCGGTTTTGTTGCACGGCGAACAACGACACATGCGCAATCTTTGGCCCCATGCAATTCGAAACGGAGACGTGGTGTTTCTGGCGCTGAAACGGTCACGGGGGCACACGGGCCAGGGGTTTCTCGACGAGAGGGGCGCGCGCCAGCACGAACGATCCACGCTGACCACGCCACTCCAAGTGACGGCGGTCAATCGCCGCGACGGCGCGCGGGTCCTGCACTGTTCCTCGTCGGCCGGGGTGCCCACGGACGACGATTTCGACTACCTCGAGGATAACAAGGTTTTCAAGGCGTACACCGTGGAGAAGTATTTGCCCACGACTGGGCCAGCCAAGTTCATCGATTGGACGGCGCTGGGGAAGCTCGACAAAAAGTTCGTTCTGGAGGATTACTACGAAATGGGGTCCCCGTTAATGGAATTCAAGTGCATTAGATACGCAGAGACTGAGTCCAACGCTGAAGGCAGGGCGTACATACGCAGAACAGATGCCATTGGTGCAGCAGACATGAGCAAGTTCGACGCCCTGGTCAACGTCAACGCCATTACGACATGCCATTGATCAGCATTTTATCCTTTAAAAAAAGGGAGGGACAAGAACCCCCTCACGCCGCGCAATCTCCCCCTCGCGCAAGCGCGGCATGTAGTAGTATCCTTTGTTCACGAATACAAAAAGTCTATCCAAACCTTTGGCTCATCACGCCACGCAATCTGCCACTCGCGCTTGCGCGAATCCTTTATGTCTTCGGCGGTAGCACGAAATCTTGTCGTCGGTTCTGTCGCACCTCTTCGACTCTTTTCAAACACGTAGTCTCTCTTTTTTTCTTCGAGTACTCTCTGGGCCTCTTCACGGATCCAAAGAGAGCCATTCGTAAGAGGCGATCCAGGGCACCCCGCTGTCGGTGTAATCGTCCAGAAAGCGGATTTCCGTCAACACCCAAACCCCGGAGGGAGACTTCTTCTTCTTCGTCTTCGTTGTCGTTCGCTTTTTTTTGTTCATGGGACGGGCAGACAAACGACCACACTATCCAATGTGTGTATATATGTTGTGTGGTATAGCGCGCGGTGTACGATTCACCCTGCCTCTGTCGTCGAGAAGCAAGTCTCTGCTGCTGCTGGCCTCCCACAAAAAAAATGTCTGACTACACGCCCGCGGCATTCATAATGGACGACGAGGAGGAACGTCCGACTGGCCCGCGGCTGCGCGATATCAAGGAGGGCGGGCACACAGTGATCACCGCTTTCGCTGACTTCGACCAAGTTCGCTCTGCGATGTCGCAACAGCACGGAGAGTGGGCGGCTTATTCGCCCGGCACTGGGTCCGACGGTGTGCACTCTTTCTATCGAGAGGATCTAACCTTCCGGTTCAAGGACGTGGAGCAGACGTTGCCGCAGCCGTTGGTCCTTTCGTCTGGCAACGGCATTGCTCTGCCCCGTGCGGTGATCGAGCGCATATGGCGTCGTCGTGCCACCGACGACCCTCGCAGCCCGATCACGAAAACGGAGCTGATCGAGGCGTTGAACGACCACCGCACCATGGTCCCCATGGGACATCCTTATTTTACAGAGTACTTGCATCAGTCAGAGGTGATGGCCGGCGCCGACAGCCAGAAAGGGGCAACAATCGGTTTGCAGATGAACGGGCGCAATGAAATTCTCCTGGGGCCTCACCGCGTTGTTCCTGGCGACTTGCTCGAAGGAGTGTGGTTGGCCGAGAAGGATTTGCGCGCGGCGAATACCCAAACCAACCGAACAGCGATCCGGGCAAGCATTCGCGCTGTTCCGCACAACCCGAAGCGCCCCCAGACCATGGCGCAGGAGGCGCTGAAAGACGTGCTGACCCACACACCGGACACACAAAAGGCGATGCACGTCGACCCGTGGTCGAGTGGGAGCGACGACGCTGGCTACTCGGCCGACGACGGCAATTTTGTCGGCGCTACGCTGGCAAGAGGGTCGCTCATCCACGCGCTGCTGGCGATGAATTACCTAATGAACCAGAAGGTGATCACCGTCACAGTGAACGAGGCGGTCGTCGGACCCCTGCCTGCGGGGGTGCCAGACGACTTCACGAAAACCACTGCCTTCCTCGCGCAACTGATCGGGGCACTGCCGGTGGATCCCTCTCAATCTGATTACATGTTGGCCAAAGTCCCGCCTGAAATAATCACCTGTCTCTTTCGAGAGACGGTGCTGTCGATGATAATGCCCGAGTCTTTGAAGGTGCACCGTCTGCTGTTTGGTACAGGGCGCGATGGCGAGAGCAACGAGTTGCTCAGTGAAACGACTGGGCGGTTGAAGAACAAAGCCACGACGGCAGCTCAGCTTTTCCACCACCAGCACGACGGCCTCAACAAGATGATTGCAGCTTTCACGCAATTGCTGAACGGGCACAACGAACACGTGATGGGCGTCGCACTCCGCGGAGAACCCGCACATGCAATTTGTTCTTATTTGCGGAGGTGATTATTTTTTTTTCCGGGATATATATTTAGATATATACAATAAAACCTTTGCGCTCATCGACATGTGCACGCGTGACGATGTGGGCAATTCTCCTTGGATTTCTTGTCATGCTGACGACAGGAAATCTCGTCACCGAACCCCAGGCCTTTTTTCGTGCACTGTGGAGGACCATAGGCACGTTCATCCTGGTGGTGGTCATGTTCACGTTGATAGCCACGCTGTCAAAAGCCTCATCGCGAACAACGATTGACGAGTCAGCCGTGCAGGCATTCGCCCAAGGGGAAGCACTGGTGGTGAATTTGCTCGCCTCCTTCTTTGAGAAGAAGAACGATGCCGGCGCCGAGTCGTCGTCGTCGTCGTGGTGGTGGTAGATCTTTGATCGTCCAATTAATACCCCCCCCCCGGGAAGCAAGCATTTGGGTGGATATAACTTGCTGGGGAGCCGCTGGCTTCGACATGCACGGCAACAAAAACGAACGCACCTCTCTCTCTCTCTCTCTCTGATGACGCACAACAACGACAACGACGCTGAACTTCTGGCACGTTGTAGGCAGTTTGCCGAGGTGGCTGGCGGCGACGCTCGGTACGCGATTCTGCAAGACTTGGTAGATTCGTCGACGCTGGGAACCGCAGCAGGCACCCAGTGCCAAAGAGCCCTGTTCTACACAGAAGTGATGCTCTCGTCGCCGTGGGGCGGCAAAAACCAGAAGAAGAAGAAGAAGAAGAAGAAGAAGCAAGCGAACGAATTGCGGCACATCGTGCCTTTGCTGACCGACGAAAGACGACTTCTCGCCCAGGAGATAGAAGATGCGCAGGCAGAAGGCAACAAGCGGGACGCTGCAGCCCACCTGTTACTGTCAGAGGTGGATCCAACGCTGCATGTAATCTCGCTGGAAGATTTTCGCGCGGAAGGCAGAGCAGCCCAGCAAACAATAACCCCCCCCGTGCTTCAGAAATGGATGCAACTGCGACAAGAATGGAAGCCCGACCAGCAGACGGAGACAACGAGCGACCTTGCGTTCGAGCACGTACTGCAGCAACTATCGCAGTACATTGTGGACAACGTGAACGTGAACAGGCCGCTAAGGCTGACAGCACGAGCGAAGGTGGACTCCTGGCTGCCGCCCGAGGACCCTGTCCTCAGCATGCCTGGGCGCAACATCCAAGCGGCATGGCAGGACTACCTGGCAATCAGACAGAAAATGCCCCAACGCGCGGCAGAGCAAATGGGGAAGGGCATGGCGCGCCTGCTCTCCGCCATCATCAACAGGCGCCAGCTCGGCACGGCTGACGTGCCGGATCCAAGCTTGCGCCAGCTCACGAACAAGTACTTCGTGGACGCGGCTGGAGAGTGGGCTGCTGTCAAACGGGCGTACGCTGTCCCGTGGACCATCTTGGTGACAGGCACCCAGCAGATGGCGCCATTCGACCTCGGCACGAGGGACGCCGCGGCGTTTTCCGTGAAGAGAGCCCGCCTTGAAAGCAACCTGGTACACACGGTGATGTCTGGCTTGGTGAAAACCTTGTATGCGTCTGATCCCTGCCGTCAACAGCCCCACAGCACAAGGGAGGGGGCTGCAGCCGTTGCCCAAGACCGCCTCCGCGCTTCTTTGTTGTGCAGCTGTGTCTTAGTGGAGCTGTGTCTGCCGTGAACACGATCAGGGAGCGCATTCGTTTTTGTGTTCATGTCTGTATATTATATTTTTTTTAGAAAAAAAACACGGGTGCCAAAAACAAACTCATTCATTCTTAGCAAGAGACACAATTAAGTGTGGCGCATTTGTCCAAACCTCGCACTTTAGACAATATTTTTGTCTTTGTATATGAGTTTTCGCAGCGGTTTCAAGTTTCTTTGCCCACGCCGCAGTCTCTTCGTCGCGTTCGAGTTGGTTGAAAACCAAGGCCGCAGACTTTCGCGGTGACTGGGATAGCGCCGTGATGCATGCTAGCACGTATTTACGAATCGAATCGGGGTGCTCGGATGGCATGTTCCGCATCGCCCGCTCTAGCGCTTGATCAGCCTGATTCATGTGTACAGAAAAAGGGCCAGCACAAGACTGGCGCAAGAAGAGGAGAAAAAAATTTAGACTCTGCCCCCACACACACACACACACACACACTCACTCTCTCTCAGTAAAAAAAATGTACGTGGTCAGGCAAGTCTCCAGCGACCCACACGCGCGGCAGCACCTGCTACTTTCATAGCAAAGACCTCTTTGTGGAATACTCGAATCTGCTTGCGGTTGGCAGGGTCGTTGTCTTCTGGATCAGAGAAATAGTTGTCTGGGTTATAGAAGCAATTGTCGAGGTAGACACACGATTTCTGGTCAAACTCCTGGTCGGCGGCCATGCTTATCGCGTACGCCTTTCCGCATTTCTTGGAACAGAAACGCAGTACGGCGGCGTTTGGTGGAAGAGACCCGTCTCGCATATACACACAGCCATGATGTTTAATCCCCGTGCACCATCCTTCTTCAAATGAGTCGTCACACTGCACACAGGTGTGTTTTGTTTGCGTACACGACCGCTTGAAGAAGGGACACGTGTATTTTGTCATCCCTTTTTTTTTAAACGACGTTGTGCAGTGAGAGAAAGAGCAAAGTTTTGAGGTTTCAATGAAATCTCGGATTTGCTAGAAAAAGACGGGAGAGAAGGAACAAATGGAAGCTGGTTAAAAAAAATAAAATTTTCACTTTAAAGATGGCTACAATTTTTTTCAAGAAAAAAAAAGATTGGCGAAACGCGTAATCAAAATTTTCCTTCTTTCCTTCCTTCCTTCCTTCCTTCCTTCCTTTCTTCACATGGCTGAGCCTTTGCACAAAAAGCTCCGTTTGGAATTCGCCGCTAGCGACGTCCTGCCTCGTGAAATTTGGGTCGAGATTGCCAAAGCGCACCCGGCCGCATGGGTTCGCCTCTCCTTGGTGGTGCGCGCTGTATTCGAGCAGGCCAACAACCCTGCGAAACGAGACGCGCTCATGTCGCACTTTACAGGGGCGGATGGCCGGCTTCCCAACGGAAAAAAACACGGTGTGTGGAAGGTGGGCTCTGCACGCGCCGAACATTGGTGCAACGGCAAGCTCCATCGCGACGGAGACAAACCAGCGGTGATCTGGTCAGACGGGAGGCAAGAATGGTACCAACACGACAAGCTCCATCGTGACGGAGACAAACCAGCGGTGATCTGGTCAGACGGGAGGCAAGACTGGTACCAACACGACAAGCTCCATCGTGACGGAGACAAACCAGCGGTGATCTGGTCAGACGGGAGGCAAGAATGGTACCAACACGGCAAGCGCCATCGCGACGAAGACAAACCAACGATTATCTGGTCAAACGGGAGGCAAGACTGGTACCAACACGACAAGCTCCATCGCGACGGAGACAAACCAGCGAAGATCTGGCCAGACGGGAGGCAAGAATGGTACCAACACGGCCAGTTTCAAAGTTTTCGTTCCTTTAAACATGGCTACAATTTTTTTTTTTTGAAAAAAAAAAAAGAAATAATTAAAAAGGGCCGACAAAATCAAATTGTTGCGTGTTGTTGGCCCGTCCACGAATTGCACAAAGTGCGCGCCAGTGCACAAACTTTGCCTTGGGACATTCCTTCAACCTCGATCATATGGAAATCACACCTGTCTCCAAATCGATCGGGGTGCACAGCCAAATCTTCAAAGCGCGCGTGCAAGCTTTCCAGATATGCCAAATCGACGCCAGTTTCTTCTGCACGGCCGCGCTGTTCCACGCGCCTCAAGCATGCGGTGGGTGACTGACGCAGATAGATCACGAGATCCAGTCGACTTTCCGGGGCCATCAGTTTCCAGGTGTCCCACATGTAACAATAGGCGTTCATCACTTGCTCGTCTTTGCCCAAATTGGCATCTGCAAATACGTAGCGATCGACAACGATGTGATTGTCGCTGATGATGCCACGCGAGCCCCGTTGCTGCGCTTGCTGGGCCAGCAGCTTCAAGCGGGAGGTGAAAGCAACAAATTGGAACGCAACGCCCATATGGGCGGGGTTTGCGTAGAACGCTGCCAACAATCCGTTGTCGCGCCATTCTTGCACAGGTTCGTCGACGAACATCCACTGTCCAGGCACGGTCGTCTCACGGAGTTGCTGCAGAAGGGTGCTTTTCCCTGCACCAATGTTACCTATCACGGCCACCGATGGCTTGTCGGGCATAATGGTCTTTTAGAGGAAATCAAAGTGGGGTGGAAATGTGGGTCTCTCTCTGTGATTTCTGCGACTCGGTCATTTGTCCTGTGACGGATGACCGACGAAGGAAGGAGGGATGACTTATTTATCCCCACCCCATGCAATGGTCGCGTCTGCTCGACTTACGTGTTTCGTGCTGCTGCTGCTGCTGCTCGGAGTGTGCCATGCCGTGGAGATTGAAGGCTGTGAAAGCATGCATACTCGTTACGCCAATTACACGGATGCAAGTCAAATCACTCCGACTTTGTGGGTAGGCAATATTTGCGCTGCGCGAAATCGCGCATGGCGTGAAGAACAAGGGATCCAGCATGTGTTGAACGTGGCGCAGGAATGCCGCGACGCTGATGACACCGACATCGATCCCGAATTCAGGCTTTCGATCCCGCTTCGGGACAACCACGTCTTTTTTCACACAGCCACCATGCGATTCGACGCAGTCCACCTGTACGAAGCAGCTTCCCAGCTGAAAAGCTGGCATTTAAAGGACCCGGATGCCAAGATGTTGGTCCATTGTAACGCAGGAGTGAGTCGCTCGATGGCAGTGGCTTTGCTTTACATGTGGTGCATCGACGACCAAGGCCACTTGGATGATGTTCATGGCATGTGGAGACATCTCTACGAAATGCGTCCTGCAGGTCGAATCAATCAAAGATTTATTTGGGCCATCGACGCGATAACCCATCCACAGATTTTGAATTTTTATTCCGAGGTGTTTGCCCAAGGAGAAACATTGCGTCAAGATTGGGCTGTCAGAGCAGATCAAATCCGTGCTGTTGATTGTCAATTCAACTTACCGTGGAAATAAATCGTGCGTTTTTTCCCCACCCCGTCTCGCCATGTGGGTACCTGAACAATTTTCTCTAGTTGTTCTCAATCCTAAAAGACCTCGTCGATGGGATTTCTACATTTACACAACAGAAAAGCGAAAAATGTAGTGTGGATGGTCTGTCAGTCCATTCAAATCCACCGGCCCTAACCACGCGCGCCGCAGAAGTTCATAATGTTTGCAGGGCGAAATAGGGGTCCAAAGGCAATCTTCTTCAATAACGCCGGTGTACCCATCAAAAGGAGCAATGGGGGTGCCAAATGCAACCGATGTTCGGGCGGATGCCAACGCCATTTGTGCTTCCGTCGCTAAGTAAAAGACCTCGTCAATCAACAACAAATCACTCACTGTAGCAGGTAGATCGTAATCTTTGCCAAAATATATGGAGATTGTGCTACCATTCGGCAATTCAGCACCCCCCCTGTCCTCGTCGCCGAAACTCTTCCATGGAAGAGTCTCGCGCGTGATCACAGAACGCATTATCTCCAAGATAATGCATGCCTGTCGTCTGGAGCATGTTATTATGCACACAAATCGATTGGTGTGCAGTGCAGCGTAGGCGTATGCCAACATTATCAAAGCAGTCGTTTTCCCTGTTTGACGAGATGCTGAAAATACAATGTGGTAACTAGCATTGGCGCCCAACACTCGAGCAAGCTGCACAAGCAGCTGGGGGTGGGCCGACATTGCAGTGAGAATAGTCGCAGGGAACGCCCTTGGCAATAATTCCACGGAAGCGGCTGTGCGCACGAGAACCTCGCGGATCCAAGGAGTGATGATCGTCGCGAACAGTCTGCACGTCATTGCACATCGAGCACACCATTTGTTGAACGCAGCGTACTCTGGCGGGACACGAGGAGTTCCACGAATGGCATAATCTAGAATGCCAGTCCATATTTCCGGAGGGACAATTTCGATGCCGGACGACGACATTGCGAAGGAAGAAAGGAAGGAAGTTTCTAATTTTTTGTATGTGCATTTTCCTTTCCTTTCCTCCTCCCTCGTCACTATCTATCTATCTATCTAGATTTTTTTTTCTCCAAAAATGGGGAATCAGCTGACACCGCAATTCACGGCGCTCGGCAAAGAGATTCGGGAGCAATCGACGGCGGACGATTGGGGAACACGACTTGCCCGCCGCACCTTCTGCACTTTCTTCATATTGGGCTGTTTGTCCGTCAGTTGTTATGCCGTTTTGATGTTACCCGCGGTGGTGCTACTGTTGGCCTGTGGTGATCTGTAATGATTGATTGCGAAGGTTGAGTGTTCCCCCCCTACACCTTCGCATTTTTCTTTGGGCAAATAAATTATTCTGACGAAAAAAGTGCAGCGGGCAGATGAGTCGAAATAAAATGGTTGTCGCGCACATTTTCCTTTCGGGTGCGCTGCGCCGCAGGCGACAGATCGCGCCAAACACTGCGAGTTTTGCCTTCGACGCACGGCGATTTCTCCGAGTGGCACAACGCGCGGAACTTGAGCCTCTGCAAATCAACGACCGCATAGCTGTGATCACTGCCGTGTGGACTGCCGGGCCTGAACGAACACGCGCCAGTGACCATCTGGAAGATCAGTGTCTGATGGCCAGAGCTGTCATCTGTGTTGAGTAGTGCCTGCTCGCGAAAATCTTTGGGGCGATAGGCGTACGCCGCTTCAATATCTCGTTGACATCGCGTCAAAAATGTGTTGCCCCAGATGGCGAAATACGTGCCAGCTGCCTTGCTGCGACGGCGCTTGGTTCGTTCCCCGGTGCCTTCGGCGCCGGTGCCGCGTTCGCGTTTCCGCATTTTTGCTGTCGATTGGCAGCGAGAAAGAAACTCCGAGTCGTATGACAGCAGCTGGACGCGGGGAACGTAGTTTCCGCGGTGAAACAGGAACACGTTCGTGATCAGCGACTCGTGGAACAAACTGCTGCGTGGCTCCGGCGCGTCCAGGCGCGTGCTTCCCGCCGAAGTGACCACAGAGTGTGGGCGCAGGACTCTTCCGGGATCCGCGCCCTTGCTGCAGTACGCGGCACGGAACAGACGGTTGACGGTGTACACCAACACATCAATGCCCGCCCCATCCAGCTGCTCCGCGTGTTTCGCGCACAGATACCGCACGAACGCACCGCAATGCCTGTTGTTCGCGAAGGCAAACCCGGGCACGTGAAAGATTAAATGGCGCGAGAATTTTCGCGCGTCCGACGCATCAAGCACGTACATCGACACTTCAACCTGGGCCGGTGTGATCTGCAGTCGCAGTTCTTCGCAACACAAGCGGAAAAGCGCGCCCTGCTTGCGTTCCATCACATCGCGCTGTCCGCCCTCCGGCACCTTGCCGTCAATGTCGAAGTAGAGATGGCAAGGTGCGTCTTCCGGGATCAGCTCGTACAGATAGTTCTGTCGCCACGCAGACGGCAGCTGCACGTCGGCCTCCCCTCTCTTCGAGGGAGAGCTGTTGGACTCCCCGCCAGCTTTGTCGTCCGCAAGAGCTGGCGCCAGCTCTTGCTTCAGCTTCTCCAGGACACGGGCCGGCATCGTTGGCTTGGTCCATTCGTACGCAAGGTGGTTGAACATCTCGAGGAACGAGCCACTCAGATATGTGTTCTTGGCCTTGAGCGTCACGTTCTTGGCGAACACGGGCAGCGGGCCGCGCGCCAGTGCGTCCTGTTGACTCAGCTGTTTGATGCCAGTCTCCTTGCAAAATATCCGTTCTTGCTGATCGATTTTGATCGGCCGTTCTTGAAGCGTGACAACAGGGGCTGCTCCAAGAGATGGAACGGAGGCCATAGTGAATGTGGAAAAATGCGCAGGGCACACAAAGTGAGGGAGATGGATTGCTTTTTTGGTTGCTGTAGGTTCGTTTATGTTAAAATGTCATTGTATCTCGATAACCTGTGGGTTCGTACAAACAACCTTCACAATAGAAACCCATCCCGGCCCCCATTCATTCTCCACAGCCTCATTGCCAAAATTCAGAACCAATTCAATTAAATCATCCAACGGTGCATTCTCCGGGAGAGAATGGTGGATTGATGGTGGATTTTCAGTAATATCCTCAGCTATCTTGTTCAATATAGCGCGCCGCAGCTCCTTGCCTCCGATAAAAATAAGCTGCCAACAGTCGGCATGTTTGTAATAGGTCTCAAGGACGACATACACAGTTTGAGCCAATGAAGGGCTCTCCATAAACGCCGCGAAAGGACAAAGGGAGAAAAGCTGCGTGCAGAGAGAGAGAGGGGACAAGAACGAACGATGATTTTTAATGAACCCCGATCACTGTATTTACAATAATAGAAACCGCCGTATCTTTTCCCATTCATGGCACTCCGCGCAAAGTGAAAAACGGGATCGGCAAACGTGTAGCTGCCAGATATCTCAGCTGCACGCTCACGCTCTTTCAGATTGGAGGACCTCTATGCAATTCAAGCACCACCATCGGTCGTCTGTGTAAGTTTTCCCGCGCTTGTCAGCGCACGCAGCGCACCAAGCTGCCTCGCATGCGGCGCACTCGCGACCAGACTCTCCTGTGCGCCAGACATTGTGACACCACGGGGTGGAGCAATGCATTGATTCCTCCTCTCCAAACACGCAAGCGCAGTGCTGGGGGCACAAAAAAACGACTGGCTGTGTATTTTCGGCCTTCTTCCCGTCTAAGTTTCCCATGGTCGAGAGAGAGAAAGAGAAAGGTAGAAGCCAAGAACGAACGATGATTTAATGAACCCCGATCGCTAATCCCCCCCCCCCCGCCCCGCAGGAGGTCCACAGAGTGCAACCTTTGTGAAGTGGGCCGCGAAAGGGAGTCGATCGTGTGGTGCTACATCTGGGTGCGCGCCATCGCCAAGCACAAGAAACACTTCGTGTGCCAGGCCTGCTGCCCATACCGCATACAGCCAGCGCGACAAGGCAAACGATTGAGCAATCGTTACGTGTGGCTGTGGCGGGATCCATGACCGGGCACCACAGCGGCTGCTTCTTCGACAAACTCTTGGGGGTGGTCGGCGGTACGCAAGGTATCCACGTGTTTGGTGGAGTGCGATTTAATGAAGATTTGTTGTTTTTTATTTTCAAAATACAATCACCAATCAGTGGGAAAGCCTGTCCTCTGTCCAGCACCCGTCGGATTGTGCCATTGAGGAGAGCAAGGAGCGGTGTACGATGGCTCTGCAGGATCAAGGGGGAACATGGCTGAGACGGCACCGTAGGTCGCCGCCTCCCCCAGCGTACTACTGGCTACAAATTTCGCAATGCGACCACGGAGCAAAATCAACACGATGACGGCAAATGCGGCGGTCAGCGCCGCAAGGATGTTGATGATCAAGTAGAACACGTGCACTCGATCGTTGATGGAGGAGTCTCCGCCGTTCGCCGGATTGAAGAGGAACAGTCCGCCAAAGAACAGCAGCACTGCGATCACGAACGCCAACAGCTGCAACGCAAACACTCCCCACAGGAAATTAGACGGTGGTTCGCGTCCCACCTGCTTCCCCCTGTGGGCGGTTTCGACCACGCGCATGCTTCGATTTACTATCACGTACAACACTGTCATTGCGATCAATGCAACGAGCGTGAAGCCGTGGAAAAATTGCCAGCTGAGAATCTCGACGACCTCGGCGTCGTCGAGGTCGGTCACCACCCACGAGGTGACGATGACAACGATGGTCATGAACTGCAGCAATACCACCGGCAACACCCATGACCGATTGAAGGCGCGCGCCTCGCGCCCGCGATCTCCCAGTTTC
>SDBT01008738.1_pt1 | contig 16505 bp, 10 predicted proteins | sample 2277101 | NCBI WGS metagenome assembly SDBT01 (sample SAMN10404973, study PRJNA504765) | marine sediment metagenome | isolation source: marine sediment core GS10_PC15, 103 cmbsf | place: Arctic Ocean: Southern Knipovich Ridge | collected 2010 | reverse complement strand
ATCTCTAGTTAGGTAAATTCATTGAGTATATTTGAGAGGCACTTCCATTAAAACAAGGATTGAAACTTTCATCAATAGTAGTTTCCTTATTAAAGAACCCTTTGTTTGAGAGGCAGTTCCATTAAAACAAGGATTGAAACGTTCCTTGGCCTCCTTTTTATTCTTCGGGGTCTGGAGTTTGAGAGGCAGTTCCATTAAAACAAGGATTGAAACATCATGTATCCACCTGTCAAAGTAAAGTCTATTATCGTTTGAGAGGCAGTTCCATTAAAACAAGGATTGAAACGTATTATATACCATTACCTCATAAATATTGATTGGTTTGAGAGGCAGTTCCATTAAAACAAGGATTGAAACTAACAGGGAGTGCCGAAGTGCTCTAAGGGTTCGTAATGTTTGAGAGGCAGTTCCATTAAAACAAGGATTGAAACATTACACTTCAGGCTTCTTTCAGGCTTATTTTCAGGTTTGAGAGGCAGTTCCATTAAAACAAGGATTGAAACTCAGATGTCGAGAACAGTATTAAATATATTGCGGGGCTTTGAGAGGCAGTTCCATTAAAACAAGGATTGAAACACAGTCAAGCGGTATCCTCTCAGTCCAGAGAGTGTTCTTTGAGAGGCAGTTCCATTAAAACAAGGATTGAAACATCCCTTCGTGGTATCTTAGAAAGTGCTTGAAGGAGGTTTGAAAGGTAGTTCCATTAAAACAAGGATTGAAACTGTAATGAAGATGCTGTTTAGAAGACAGGTGCTCGTGTTTGAAAGGTAGTTCCATTAAAACAAGGATTGAAACACATCCATAAACCATCTGTTCATTCTAAAGTTCAATGTTTGAAAGGTAGTTCCATTAAAACAAGGATTGAAACTCCAAGACCATCTTGCGAGGAGGCTTATCTTTTCGAGTTTGAAAGGTAGTTCCATTAAAACAAGGATTGAAACACTTTTCTAAGGCTCTTAATAATATCATAGTATCTCGTTTGAGAGGCAGTTTCATTAAAACAAGGATTGAAACTGTACGAGGGGAATATTAATTTAAATTAAGCTCCAGGTTTGAGAGGCAGTTCCATTAAAACAAGGATTGAAACTCAATGAGATATATCAGATCCGTGCCGGCATCCATGTTTGAGAGGCAGTTCCATTAAAACAAGGATTGAAACCTTATTAACTTATACTATTAGGTAAAACTAAACATGTTTGAGAGGCAGTTCCATTAAAACAAGGATTGAAACAGAGATTGGCGTTTTGCAGCCAGCCTCAACGCCCTGGTTTGAGAGGCAGTTCCATTAAAACAAGGATTGAAACATAATTAGCAGGGGGCTTATGCGGGCTTAATCGCTACGTTTGAGAGGCAGTTCCATTAAAACAAGGATTGAAACTCCTTAACGAGAAGCTTGTGAGAGTTTTCCCCATTTGTTTGAGAGGCAGTTCCATTAAAACAAGGATTGAAACACCGTATATGTTCCCTCAATCGGCATCATCAGCATAGTTTGAGAGGCAGTTCCATTAAAACAAGGATTGAAACGCGGCTACTCCGATGTCGGCGGTGGCGGCCCCGGTAGTTTGAGAGGCAGTTCCATTAAAACAAGGATTGAAACTTGAATTCCTTCCCAAGCAAGAGTTTGGTTGTGTCAGGGTTTGAGAGGCAGTTCCATTAAAACAAGGATTGAAACTTCTGTGCATAAGATGCCATGAAGCCCGGCATGATGGTGTTTGAGAGGCAGTTCCATTAAAACAAGGATTGAAACTTCCCATTTCAAATATCTTACTTACCCTGTTTACCCAGTTTGAGAGGCAGTTCCATTAAAACAAGGATTGAAACAGCGGTATATTGGCCGGACTGGTACCAATCCATTCGTTTGAGAGGTAGTTCCATTAAAACAAGGATTGAAACACCTTATCCTGCGTCTCCTCGAATGTCGGCTTCCACGTTTGAGAGGCAGTTCCATTAAAACAAGGATTGAAACAGCGGATATATTGGCCGGACTGGTACCAATCCATTCGTTTGAGAGGTAGTTCCATTAAAACAAGGATTGAACCCTGCGGGATCGAGTTCCTTCGGTAGCTCTGCAAAGTCTAAAGCCAGCCCACCTCATACGAATTTCCCAAAGTAATTGAGGTCTGGAAACCCACCCTATGATTAAGGGTTTCTGGGATAATATTGGAGGAAATTCCCAGAATAATTTTATTTCTTTGTATAATTCTGGTAAATTTAATAAAATATTGATAGACTTGCCCCGTTAGATAAGAGAAATTTCTAACGGGGTTGGGATTTGTGGAAACTTCAATTTCTTGAATTCATGAATTCGCATACTTCGGTTTTTTATGAAATCGGTTTACCAACTAAACGGAGGGTAAAAAGAATCAGCAGAGATTATAAAGACAGGGGAACATCATACAGTTGAAATTCGCAAATTCATGAATTCAAGAATTAAGAATGGAGGTTGATCTTATGAGAGAAACAGAGTATCGGGCTTCACGCCTTTGTCGTGCTCTGGGGAACCCAATAGCCTATCAGATACTCAAGGTTTTGGGGCATAATAAAAAGCGCCCTCTTGAGTTTGCCCGGACCCCCGGACGAAGCCCATCAACCATATCCACTCATCTCAGGACTTTGAAGCTAATTGATCTCGTTCGGTATGAAACTAAGGGTGGGAAAGGAGGCGGCAGAGAAGCAACATACTGGATAAAGGATCCCCTGGTCAGTGATCTGCTCGAGCACTTAGAGATGTTTGTCGAGCAAACTCGAAAAATGGGATGAATAAAAAAGGAAGGTCAAAGCAGATGAATTCAAAGAGCCAGGAAGGTCATCGGAAGAGGCTAAGAGAGAAGTTTATAAAATCGGGCATTTCCGCATTTCATGATTATGAGATAATTGAATTGCTGCTGACTCTGGGAACGCCGCGAAAAGACTGCAAACAGCAGGCAAAAGCGGCTATGAAAAAGTTCAAGGGTTTTCGCGGTGTTCTGGAGGCACCGATGGAAGAGCTTCAGGAGATTAAAGGGATCGGGCCGCATAACGCCCTTGGCTTGAAACTCTTCCAACAAATATCCGAGCGGTATTTGAAAGAAGAAATTGTGGGAAAGCCGATTCAACTAAAATCCTCAAAAGCGGTATTTAATTATTTGTACCAGGCGATGCGGAAGGATAAAAGGGAGGTCTTTAAGGTGCTGTTTTTGGATAGTAAGAATAGGTTAATAGATGCTAAAAACCTTTTTGTGGGGTCCTTAACCTCCAGTGCGGTATATCCGCGGGAAATTATGAAAAAGGCAATTAGATATGATGCCGCCGCCTTAATTTTTGCCCATAACCATCCCTCAGGAGATCCCGGCCCGAGTCAGAGCGATCGAGAGATAACCCAGGAGTTAGTCTCGGCGGGGAAAATCATGCAGATCAAGGTATTGGATCACATAATCATTGGTGACAACCGATACTTCAGCTTTGCCGACGAAGGACTGATTGAAAAACACAATCCAGATGTTTAAGAGAACCCTATTGGGGGTCACCTATGAAAAGACATGTCAAGCCCCTATTCCCTGCATTTTCAAATCCTTCGAGACGTCCTTCGGAACGCTTCGCTCCTCAGGACAGGCCCTTCGACTCCGCTTTCTTCGACGGAGTTTATCTCCCGAGCAAGGCCGAGGGGCTCAGGACAGGCCCTTCGAGATGGACTTCGTCCTCCTCAGGACAGGCGGTGGATCTAAATACTATAGAGAATGATACCTTGCCCTGAATTCATCGTCTCAAAGAAAATAGGTATGGTATCCTCAGATTATGAAAAGGAAGGAAAAAGGAGGTAAAAGATGAGTAAGATACTTTTTTTATGGTGCTCAAGACGGCCTTTATTCCCTCTGTTAGTAATCATTTTTACTATCGCTTCTTCAGGATGCTCTAATGAAGAAGAAGGGGGAACCCACTTTTACTTCAGGGTTTCTGAAAGCTCCCAGGATATAGATTTCTATGATATTCCCTTCCCTAATGACCTGCGTCTTAAGGAGGATGGGAACCTTGATCTCTCTAACTTCCCTAATCCCGATCAGGTCTCCATACTGAGCAACTATCTGGATATCATAGCAACAAATACCAGAGGGTTTGGAACCAATGCCGCCATCTTTTTTAGATTCACCGCACCACTGGATGAGGGAAGTCTTCCCCAGGAACCGGCGGAAACCATCACCTTTGACTCCCCGGTTTTTTTAGTAAATATTGACATCAACTCCCTTAATAGAGGGACTCGGATCCCTTTACAGATAAGGTTTCAGGAAAAAGGGATGATTTATCAACCGGAAAATATCTTGACTGCCCTCCCCGTTTATGGATTTCCCCTGGAGCCCGCTACTACTTATGCCGTAGTTATCACCAACCGGGTCAAAGATAAGGGAGGGAGTAATATTCAGAGCCCGGTGGAGTTTAAGCGGGTGAAAAACGAATTGCCCTGTGGGAATGCCAGGACTGCCGAGGCTATAGAGATATATCGTCCCCTGTTTGATTTCCTAAAAGACGAGGGGAAAGTCAATAAAAAAGATGTAGCCGCGGCTACCGTTTTTACTACCCAGGATCCGGTAGGGGATATGTTCAAGATAAGGGATTTTATTTATGAGGATACCTCTCCTATCCCTGCCGGGATGGAATATAAGGAGCAGAGCGATAATTGCTATATTATTGAGGGAGAGTATCCAAGTCCCCAGTTTCAGGACGGTGAACCTCCCTTCTCGGAGAAGGGGCAACTTATGTTTGATGATAATGGGCAGCCGGTTGTCCGTGAATACGAGCAGTTGAGGTTCGCCCTTTGTGTTCCCAAGGGCAGTCAGCCTGCTGAAGGCTGGCCGATCCTTACCTATGCCCACGGAACCGGTGGTGATTACAGAACCTTTGTCGATAATAACGATGTGGCCGATTATTTAGGCTCACTGGGGATTGCGTCCATAAGCATAGACCAGCCCCTGCACGGGGAAAGGCTGGGGGGAGGGGGTGACCCGGAAATGGACTTCTATAATTTCCTCAATCCCCTGGCAGGAAGGGATAATCCCCGCCAGTCAGCAATAGATTCCCTGGTTCTCAATCGCATGGCCCCCGGCATAGTTATAGGAACTGACATTTGTCCACCCTGTGTTGATGCAAGTTTTGATCCAGAAAAGGTCCTGTTCATGGGTCATTCTCAGGGGGCGCATACCGGGGGGTTATTCCTGGGGGTAGAGCCCGATGTTAAAGGTGCAGTGCTTTCCGGGGCTGGGGGAGGACTTGCCATAACCATGTTAACCAAGACCGATCCTTATGATGTGAAGGATATGATAGAGGGGCTTTTAGGGATAGGCGGAGAAGAGGAGCTGGATTTCTACCACCCTATTATCAATCTAATCCAGACCTATATAGAGCCGGCTGACCCCCTGAATTATGCCCCTTATTATCTCCTTGATCCTTTATTTGGGATCCCCAAGAACATCTTCATCTCTGAGGGGTTTAAGGACACCCAGGTGACCCCTCTTACTGCTGAGGCCTTTGCTACCGCTATCGGGGCAAACCCGATAGAGCCTGTTTACCAGTCCATTCTGGGATTAACCCTGAGAGGATTAAAGCCCCTAACTCCTCCGGTTAACGGGAATATCGGACCTAATGGGGTAGCCACCGCCGGGATACTCCAGTATCCTGAGGGGGATCACTGGGTGCTTACCAGGGATGCAAAAGCAAAGGCTCAGTGGGGAAGGTTTTTGCAGAGCCTGGTGGAAGATGGGCTGGCTACTATTGAAGGATATGAGCCATAAAAGGTATGAAAGGTAGGAGTCAGATCGACTTGAAACTTAAAGATTGAGACGGATTTCTCGGGGTAACTGTCAGAATTGCAGGAAATTACTTGACTAAGCTGAAGAAAATAACTAAAGTGAACCAAATAAAAGAAGCCACTCAGTAAAGCGCCGGGGTAGCTCAGTCGGTAGAGCAACGGACTGAAAATCCGTGTGTCGACGGTTCGATTCCGCCCCCCGGCACTTTTCCCATCCCCCCCGCGCTCACTTACCCGAACTGCTATTCTCCTGCCATTACCCGGATTATCCCGTTTGAACGCAGGATTAATTCCAAATATAAATCGATAGGATTCAAGGATTCAAATCCCTGCTATTCCCTTCTATTCCTTACTACTCCCCCCTGTCCGACGTAGCCTTGGCGAAGTTGGATGCTATTCCCTTCCGCCGCCGTCCCGCGTGAACGCGGGACTATGGCGGACAGGGCTATTCCCTGAAGTAAATGAATTTGTCATTTGAACTTTAGGTTTGATTTGAACTTTGAGCTTTGGCATTTGACATTAGACTTACCCATTTGGCAATAGTAATCCTGTTGCTGAATTCTGTCTACCAACTATATTCCGTGAAGTGCCTATTTAAGTAAGGAGGTTCCTTCCATCTCCGGGGGGCGGGAGAGACCGAGGCACTCAAGAATAGTGGGGGCAATATCAATTAAGCGAGGGTTTTCAACATTAATCCGCTGATTCATAAGGAGGATCCCCGGAACATAGTGGGGATCGATGATGTGAGTGCCCGTCCATTTTTTCAAATTATCCTCAAATAGCTTCTCGGGAGTACCGCCGATTGCACTCTGCCATGACATCCGGTATCCTCGCCGCAGCCCAACAACCAGGTCCGGCGCATCTTCCAGATAAGGACCCCGGTATATCTCTTCCCGGGCGTAAACTGCCCTCACCACCAGCTCATCGGTCTTGGGGTCTTTTAGCTGGGTCAGAAGCTCGGTAATCTCTTGCTTAATTCGACGCGACTCCTCACCCTTCTCCACAATCCCCTTTCCCTCCCTGCCCTTAAGGTTAAGATAGATACTGCCAAAGCCCAGGGCATAGGCCCGGGTATTCTGCCATTCCACATTGGCAAATAGCTCCCCGACTCCCTCCTGGCGCCGGGATGGAGGCTTCAGGGCCATAAATCCGTGCTCAACTAACCAGGAATTCAGGTGAACCGCCCTGCGGAATGTGGTGAATCCATGGTCAGAGAATACGATGACCGAGGTCTTTTCATCCGCATATTCGAGGACCCTGCCCAGGACCCTATCCATTCGCCGATAATACCCGGGAATCACATCTGCGTATTTCCGGGCAAACTCTTCCTGGTAAAAGGGGTGATCAGGATCCCGGGTCCGCCAGAAGATATGCTGGATCCTATCGGTGGTATCGAAATCGATTGCCAATAACCCCTTTTTGAGTCGCTTAAGCTCAAACCAGAGCATTCTTTCTCTTTCATCCATCAGTTCATCGCAAATCTTTAAAAATGCCTCCTCGCCGTAGCGGTTCTCAACCAATGCATTGGTATCCTCGGGAATCCCCAGGGTGTGGTAGGTTCCAATCTCCCGGGCCAGCTCGCTTGAATAATCCTCCGGATAGGAGATTACAAATGTGGGACTGCTGGGGTCTATCTGAATGGGGGAGAGATAAAGCTCAAGCTCGGGTCTTAGCCGGGTAAGATAGAAGCGGCAGAGACCATTGGCATGCTGGAGAAGACCGAGATCGAATTTCAGGGGTATCCAGGCGCTCCACTCCCCTTCCTTCACCCGGTAGGAACTGCCTTTAATATCAAGGGTTATCTCTGAGCGTTCATAATCAGGTCGAATCTTCATCGGAATCTCAACTGGCTTCCTTCCGCTGAGCCGGGAGACTATCGGCCCAAAGATAGAGGTCTCAATAAACTTATCGGCATTAAAACTTACCTGAATGACCTTCTCCTTGCCTTCCTGATCCTCGGGAATACTCCCGGTTGTATAAAAGCCATAGCGTCCCAGGGTGCCTCGCAGGTCCGGAACCCCCTGGCCCGACAAAATCTTGAGCGGGCCGGGACACTTAACCGGGGGGAAGGTAACCGGCCAGCGGATAACCGTAGTGGGGATGTCGGCCCGGGCAGTCAACTCCCAGAAAGGAGTTCCTTTCAGGGCAGGAAGAAAGGAGGAGCCTTTCAGGGCAGCCAGGGCCTTGGTATCTATCCGTAAAATAGAAAGATCCGGGAGGTAGTTCTTGGGATTACGCAGAATGAAATCGAAGATCCCGAAGTACCCCGGATTGGAGCCAGTAGCAATCGCCGACCAGGCCACCGGGCTCTCCGGGGGGATACTGGTTTGAAGCGGAGCGAATCCTCCCATTTCCCGGAGCAGGGAGAAGCTGGGCAGGCTCCCTTCTGTCATCATATTCTCCAGGATCTTCGGATCAATACCATCGATGCCCAGCACAATTACCCTTTCAAAGTTATATTCCTCCATCTTTCCTTCCTCTGTTTCCTTGGATAAAAAGTAGGAACGGCCGATTACCGTACCGAGGGAAATAAGAACTATGCCTGAAACTAAAATCGAGAGCCTGGGGTATTTTTTTAACCCATTGATTACAAAATAAAAACCCCTCTTTATCTGCCGGTAAAAAAAGACAAACACCAGGAGGATGCCGGATAGGATCGGGGCAAGGATAGAAAAGACATACCCGGCAGTCCCCGGGTCAATGTAGGTATAGCCGACGGTGGGCAGTAGAGTTAATACTGTGGTTAGCAAAAAGGTGGTCAGGCATTTCTTGAATGGAGGCATATTTTATCCACCCCCTCCTTTATCCTCCCCCGTCCCTTCGACAGGCTCAGGACACGGCAAGGGGGAGGAAATAGTTGGGGATTTAGATTTTTTAAAGTATTCCCTTTTCAAATTGTATTTATCCATCTTCCGACGCAGGGTACGCAGGGGAATGCCGAGTTCCTTGGCGGCTCGCAGTATATGCCCTCCGGTTTCCCGGATCTTCTCCGAAACCATATACCTCTCAAATGATTCGATCCTGGTCTTTAAGGAAGTACTTTCACTCAATCCCTTCCATTCGAACTCCTCCATGCCTTTAAGATCGGGAGGGAGATGCTCAGGCAGCAGATCACCCTCGCTCAGGATCAACATTCTTTCAACCACATTCTCCAGTTCCCGGACGTTTCCCGGCCAGGCATAACGGATAAGAATGTCCATAACCCGGGGAGAGGCCTTTGGTTTTTCCCCTCCCTTTTCCCCTGCGAATTTCTCAGCGAAGTAATCCACTAACAGGGGAATATCTGCCCTCCGGCTACGCAAGGGGGGGATATCAATATTAATCACATTCAATCTATAGTATAGATCTTCCCGGAACCTCCCCTGTTGTATCGCCTTCTTCAGGTTCTCATTGGTCAGAGCAACTATCCGGATATCAACGCTCAAGGAGGTAGTCCCTCCCACCGGCTCGAACTTCTTCTCCTGAAGAACCCGGAGCAATTTGGCCTGGGTGCCGAGCGACATATTGCTGATCTCATCGAGCATGATTGTTCCCTTATCGGCCAGTTCAAATTTTCCCTGGCGATCCCGGTCGGCCCCGGTGAATGCCCCCTTGAAATGGCCGAATAGCTCACTTTCCACCAAATTTTCCGGCAGGGCAGCACAATTTACTTCAACCAGGGATCTATCCTTTCTCTGGCTATTGTAATGGATCGCCCTTGCCACCAGTTCCTTACCGGTTCCGGTCTCCCCGGTGATGAGCACGGTGGCATCGTTCCGGGAAGACTGCTCGATGAGTTTATAAACCTTCTGCATCGGTTCACTGTTGCCAATGATATTCTTAAAGTGATATTTCTCCCGCAACTTTTCCCGCAGGCTGGAGAGCTCGCTTACCAACTGAAGCTGCTGCCCGATTCTATCCAAAGATAAAAGCAGCTCATCCTGGTTCAGGGGCTTGGTCAGGTAATCATAGGCTCCTGCCTTCATGGCCTCAACCGCATTTTTGATCGTGCCGTAGGCAGTCATAATCAGGATAGCAATCTGAGGATAGCTCTCCTTTACCCTCTCGGTCAGCTCAATTCCATCCATCTCGGCCATTCGATAATCGGTCAGCACCACCTGATAGTCACCTTCACGGAGCTTTTCCAGTGCCCTCTTCCCACTCTCGGCCGAGCTTACCTGAAACTGGTGCAGCCGCAGAAAGGTGGATAGACTCTTCCGGGTGCTTTCCTGATCATCAACTACTAATATGCTGAGCCTTTTCACGGGACCTTCTCTTGGGTAAGGTTATTGTAAATTTTGCCCCTTTACCTACCTCACTATAGACGGAGAGTTCTCCTCCCAGTGCCTCCACAGTCCGGTAGACCTGGGATAACCCCAGGCCCTTGCCGTCCTCCTTGGTGGTAAAGAAGATATCAAAGATTTTTTCCTGGATCTCCAGGGGAATACCGCGGCCGGTATCGGAAACGGTTATGGTTATCTCCTTCCTTGATCCGCGGGTCTCCAGGGTTAATTTACCCCCCTTTTCCATCGCTTCCAGGGAATTAAGGAAAAGGTTGACAAAGCAACGATAAAGCTCATCCTTCTCTACCAGGATCTTCGGCAGCCCCTTATCATATTTCTTGACCAGCCTTACCTTCTTTTGCTGAGCCTGCTGGGCGATACCTTTCAGGGCGGAATCGCCAATCTCGTTAATATCTTTCAGCCTTAAATGGATCGTCGAGGGCCTGGTAAATCGCATGAAGTTTTCGACCAGGTCCTTTATCCTTTCAATATCCGATTTTAGTAGCTCAATGTGCTCCTGGTAAAAGCTTTTTATCTCTGATAAGGAATTGCTTGAATTGGTAATATGCTCGAGGTTGGCAGCAGTGAGGGACATAGAGTTCAGGGGGTTTTTTATCTCATGGGCAACCCCGGCAACTAACTTGGAAGTAGCCGCCAGCTTCTCGGATTTAATCAACTCCCTCTGGGTGCGATCGATCTCAATTATTTTATGCTCCAGCGCCTGGGCATACTTTTTCAGGTCCCGGGCTAATTCTTCCTTTTCAGTAATATCCTGAATTATGATAAATACTCCCGCAAGCTCACCTTCCTCAATGATATTGGAGAAATTCAGTTGGAGGGTCTTTTCTTCATATTGGTAAGTTATCCTTTCACTGGCCGGCCTGCGAGCACTTAAACCCCCTTTCAGGATCCGGCTAATCTCATTACTTTTTTGATGATCAAAGATATCAGTGATCCTCTTCCCGATAATCTCTCTCTCTGGTCGGTCAATAATCTCTAAGGCAGCAGGATTAACAAAGATTATCTTCTGATCGGAGTCAATTTCGACCACTCCCTCTCCAACATTCTCAAGGATGGTTTCATAGTGTTTTTTATTCAGCAGCAGCTCTCCCACGAGGCCGCGAGGTTTTACTCCCTCGATCCCGAAAATCAGGTCTCCTTTAGCTACAGGAACTTTCTTAGCCTTCTCCAGCATCTTTAGGGTATTAAGCAGGTTTACTGCAATCTCATCCATAGACCCTTTGGCAATATAAGCATCTGCCCCTAATCCCTTGACCTTAGCAGCGGATTCAGCAGCAACCCCGGTTAAGATAATAATAGGAGTGTCCCGAAAATCAGGGTCATCCTTCAGGTACCGGCATACCCTCCCCCCATCGATCTTGGGCATAATGATATCCAGAATGATATAGTCGGGGTGTTCAGCAAGTGCCTTGTCCAGGGCCTCCATTCCGTTGTAGGCCTTGCAGATATCGTAATTAGCGTTGAGTAAGGTTTCGCTTAAGAACTCTACATATGTTATGCTGTTATCGACGATGAGGACCTTCTTTTTCTTCATTTTAAAATATCCCATATATTGTAGGGGTGGAACTCCGTGTCCACCCTTATTCCCTCGACAGACAAGTCGGGCCGACAGAGACGTCGGCCCCTACAATAATACATTATTCGAGATTATTAAACGCATCCAGGATTTCAGGAGTGTCCTCTGCTTGATCCAGCCTGAAGTCAGGCTGGAGTTCAAGCAGGGCAAGAAAATGCTCCGCGGCCACCTCTTTCTCCCCCATCCGGGCATGAGCAAATGCCAGGTATTTACGGATCTGAACCAGATCTTCTGCCCGAAGTCCCCGGGCTCCCAGGCAGGATTCAAATTTTGCAATGGAACCGGGATATTCCTCTTTGTTATAAAGTTCAATCCCTTCCTCCAGCCCCCGGGGATACTTCTCTTTAGCAGTTCGCCTAAAGGCGTCGAGTGTCCGCCGAATCCACCCCCTCCTCACAGTCTTACTGGTAGTGATGGGAACCTTCACCACATCTCCTACCTTCAAGCTCTGAACATCGGCAATAAAATTGTAACTCATCAGTAATTGGTAACTGACCGTGTTTCCGTAATATAGTTTGGAGATGAAGGCCAAAGTTTGCCCCGGTCTAACCCTGTGCTGGAGTTCAAAGGGTATCTTGATCCTGTCCCCTACTTGCAGGGGGGAAGACACATTAATCGCATTGAACTGAGCGATAAACTTGGCCTTCCGGGCATCGTTCAGATACTTCCGGGCGAGCTTCGAAAGCGAGTCTCCAATCTCAATCTGGTGATAGGTTATCAGAGGGATTGCAATATCTCTTCCCGGGCGGATCCGTTTAGGATCTATGACCCGGTTCCGGGTTTCCAGGTAAATGTATTTTTGGTAGTCTCCATAATACTGCTGAGCCAGGATAGCAAGGGTTTCTCTCTTTTTCAGCCGATGAATCAGAGGCTTTGAGTCCTGGAAATGGCTGGAGAGGAAGGCAGGGATCAGAGTAAGCAGAGCAATCTTTGTTACCCAGAGAATCCTTGGCCGATAAGACCCGGGCCTTCTTCCCGGCCTTGCTTTCTTGACTATAGTTTTCTGCGGGATCTTTTCCTCTTTAAATATCCCTTTATCTATGAGGTAATTCTTAAGCCTATCCTGATACTCAACCTTCCTATCTCTCTTCTCGGCAAGATCTTCCAGGCGGCGGCGGAGCCTGGAGGTGCCGCGGTATCTTTTTGCCAGCCTGGGTTTCAGACATTTTAATACTACCTTTTGAAGGGACCGCGGAATCTTCCGGTTGAGCTTCCGGGGGGGGAGGAACTTTCCTTCCTTGATCTTCTCGGTAACAGAGCCCTTCTCATCCCCTTTAAAAGGCCTTTCCCCGGTGAGCATCTCGTAGAGGACTATCCCCAGAGAGAAAAGATCGGTTCGCCAGTCAACCGGATCTGCCCGGATCTGCTCAGGAGACATATAGGCCGGTGTTCCGAGGAAGGCTCCGGGAAGCGTCAACTCCTCTTTCACCGAGCTCCGGACCCGGGCAATTCCGAAATCCGTCAGTTTGACCTTACCCTCCCGGGAAATCATAATATTGCCCGGTTTGATGTCCCGATGAACCACCCCTTCCCCATGGGCATACTCTAAGGCCTTGGCTATCTGGAGGACTATGAATAAGGCAATATCTACTGGCAGGGACCCCACCTTTTGAATTATCCGGGACAGGTCAATCCCGTCAACATAGTCCATCACGATGTAGTAGGAACCGCTTTTCTCCCAGTAATCATGGACAACAGCAATATTTTCGTGCTGGAGGTCGAACGCGGCCCGGGCCTCCCTTTCAAAGCGTCGCACTACTTCCTGGTTGGTAACTAAGCCGGATTGGAGCTGCTTGATTGCCACCAGACGGTCTAAGAATCTCTGCTTGGCCTTATAGATAACCGCCATCCCCCCGCTTCCGATCTCTTCCAGAATCTGATAATTGCCCAGAGACTTTTTCATAGCTGCTCTATCCTGACAATAACCACCGTGATATTATCCGTCCCCCCCCGCTCGTTGGCCAGATCAACCATCTGCCGGCAGGCCTTGTCCGGGGCCGAAGAAAGGGTAATCTCGTTTAACTCTACCTCGCTAACCAGATTTAACAGCCCATCGGAGCAAAGAAGATGGATGTCTCCTAACTTGAGGTCCTTGCTGTAGGTATCGATCTCCACATCCTCCTCAAATCCGACCGAGCGGGTAATAACATTTCTTAGCTCATGTTTTCTGGCCTCCTCGGCTGAGATATTTCCGGCATTCACCTGCTGCTGAACCCAGGAATGATCCTCGGTCAACTGTTCGATCTTTCCATCCCGCAGCAGATATCCGCGGCAGTCTCCCACATGGGCAATATGGGCCTCCTTATCCGCCAGCCAGAGGGCAGTAACTGTAGTCCCCATTCCCTGATATTCCGGCGACTGTTTTGCCTCCCGGTAGATCTTCTCATTAGCCAGCCTGATGGAATATTTTAGTCCCCTTGCCGCCGGGGAAACTTTTTCCTCGTAACCGTAGGGGAGGGTGGCATCAGGATTATTCATTAACCGGGATATTGCCTGCTCAACCGTTTCAACCGCAATCCTGCTGGCCTCTTCCCCTCCGGCATGTCCACCCATTCCATCGGCAACGGTGTATAAACCCAGCTCATCATTTACCAGGAACCGATCCTCGTTTCTTTTCCGGACCTTTCCGATATGACTCATTCCACTGGATATAATCTTCATCCCTAACCCTATTTTATTCCAAATAATGAGCTAATGTAGGGGTTCAATTTATTGAACCCGAAACAGTAATTGTAGGGGTTCGATTCATCGAACCCGACTTTGTAGAATAATATGAAAGCGGGTCGGATAAATCCGACCCCTACAAAAATTCACCCCTCAATAATGTATAAATGTAGGGATTCGATTCATCGAACCTAAATAGGTGCTAGTTAATTGTTAATATACCAACCCTTCGACAGGCTCAGGGCAGGCAATTCGGATATTTACGCATACTCTGGGTTTCATTCTCCGCTGATAGTCATCTTCTTGAGCAGGAGGCTGGGGGAGCCAACCGGGCCGAAGAAGCGAAGATCACTGCCCACTTCCTCCACTTTCTGGAAAAGCTGGATCAGATTGCCGGAGAAGGCAATCTCCTTGACCGGGAAGCTTCTTTCACCCTTTTCTACCCAATGGCCGGCGGCTCCTACCGAGAAATCCCCGGAGATGGGGTCGGCAGTATGGACTCCCAGCAACTCGGTAATCAGCAGCCCGGTACCGAGGTTTGCCAGAAGCTCTTCAAAAGAAACAGTTCCTTTCTCGATAAAGAGGTTGGAGATTCCCACCCGGGGAGGAACTTTCAGGCTGGGCCGGGAGCTGTTTCCGGTAGAATTAAGTCCTTCCCGATTAGCACAGTAGAGATCATAAAGGTAAGTCACTAATCTTCCCTCAACTATTAGGGGTGTTCTCTTCCTTTCCACCCCCTCGGCATCGAAGGGCGAGGTAGCCATTCCCCCGGGATAAAGCCCATCATCAGTAATATTGAGCAAGGAGGAGAAGATGAGCTGGTTTATTTTCCCGGCGAGAGCTGACTTCTTTTTCTGGACCGATTCCGCTAAAAATGAGGGAGCCAGTGTGCCCAGAAGCTCAGAGGCTACCGAATTCTCGAGGAGCAGAGGAGACTTGGTAGTCTTGATGCTTTTTGCTCCCAGCATATCCACCGCCTTCTGGGCCGCTCTTACCCCTATCTCCTTTCTTTTCAAACCGGTAAAGAAATGATTGAAGTCAAAATCCCATCCCACCTGAGACTCCTCATTATGGGTAGCAATGGCCATAATATTACAGGAAGCCAGGGTAACCCTTGTTTGCCGTTCTAATCCCCGGGAGTTTCTAAGCCAGACCTCTTCCTGCTCCTCCTGGTATGTGGCTCGGTGGATCTTTTTGACCCGGGGGTCGTAGGCCAGGGCTGCCTCCTCCAGCTCTCGGGCCACCAAGATCTTTTCCTCCAGGGGGATCTCGCTTAAATTTTCATCAAAGATCTCCAGAGCAGGTAGAGTACTGCTGTCAGAGGGAGGAAAGTCAAGGTAGGGATCAGAACCGACCTGCTCGGAGCCATCTACCGCATTGCTTACCATATTTTGTAGTGATTGAGCGTTAAGTTCCGTGCAGTAGGAAAACCCCAGGGATTTGCCCCGGAGAACCCTCAGGCTTACCCCCATCGTCTCCGCACTTTTTAAAGATTCTACCTCCGCATTCCTTACCTCAATAGTCAAATCCCGGGATCTGGCTAAATAAATCTCGGATTCCTCCACTGCCCGGGCCTTTAATTCCTTAGCTATTTGTTCAAAAACCTCTTCCGGCTTCATCTTCTTCCTCGAAATTCCCGACTCCTTAAGGTATTTTATCCTTATTTCTTGATCTTGGCAAGGACTTCCTTAGCTTAGTCTGCATCCAAAATTTCAGCATGATAGAGCAGGAGTGGCGGGGCTTTCAAGAATTAATGTAAGGGGCGACCTTCCGCCTAAGGTGGATCGGCCCGAACCCCCCGTATCCGTTAGACAGGGTAGGTTCACTTCATCCCCCCCTCCCCTTCCTGTGCGTGTCTACACGCAGACAGGTGGCAGGGGTTAGAACCTAACCTGAGCCCCGCCTGAGGCGGGGTCGAAGGAGGGGAATAGAAGATTTTCTGATATTTTTTTTAGTCCGAGCCATTTTCGTTGTTACGAGGGCAAGTATACATGCAGGGCATAGAGGTTTCGGAAAAAACTTTACCCCAAATCAGAACAGTTTTTCAAGGTTTGCGGGGCATTGTTTAGGGGAAAGACAGAAATTCACCCCCACCTTAATCCTCCCCCATCAAGGGGGAGGAAACTGTATGGTACTCTCCCATCCCTTCGACAAGCTCAGGACAGGCCATTTCCCAAGTAAGGCCGAGGGGCTCAGGAAAAGA
>SDBT01008737.1_pt1 | contig 16505 bp, 13 predicted proteins | sample 2277101 | NCBI WGS metagenome assembly SDBT01 (sample SAMN10404973, study PRJNA504765) | marine sediment metagenome | isolation source: marine sediment core GS10_PC15, 103 cmbsf | place: Arctic Ocean: Southern Knipovich Ridge | collected 2010 | reverse complement strand
TTTTTACCCGGGAAAAAATTTAGGAGCATTTGGTGATGGCGGAGCGGTTGGTACCAATGATGAAACGATTGCTGAGTTTACGAAAATGTATCGTGATCATGGTTCACGTGTAAAGTATGAACATGATTTTATTGGCAGTACGGACCGGCTTGATTCAATTCAGGCGGCGATTTTAGAAGTCAAACTCAATCATTTGAACGAATGGAATGATAAGCGCAGACAAAATGCCAAACTGTATGGACAGTATTTTGCTGATGTGGAAGAAGTTATAACTCCAAATGTTCCGGATTGGGCAGAACCAGTCTGGCATCTTTATGTAATTCGAGTTGCCGATAGAGAAGGATTGCTCAAATTCTTACAGGACAATGGAATTGGCTGTGGATATCATTATAAACTTCCTATCCATTTACAGCCTGCTTTCTCTTTCTTGGGATATGAAGAAGGTGATTTTCCGGTAACTGAGAAGGTGATGCAGGAAATTATTTCTCTACCCATGTTTGCCGAATTAAATGAAGATCAGGTAAAATATAGTGTGGAAAAAGTGAAGGAATTCCTTGTTTCGGTTCCTGCTTTGTAAAGATTTTTAATAAAGACCACTACATTTCTTCCGATAATATAGATTACCATAATTTTACTGGTATAATTTTATAATCCACACATCCGTTAATTCATTAAGGATTGATATTTTAAAGAAAGGAATATCGAATGAAGAGGATTCCCGTTGCTGGCGGGGCGGGTTATATTGGTTGTAAATTGGTACCAGAACTATTAAAAATCGGTTATGAAGTCAAAGTGTATGATAAATTATACTATGGCGCAGAGGGATTGTCTCCGATTCGTGACAAAATCGAGTTAGAGGTTGGTGATCTAAGAGATATTAAGGAAAAATCACTAGAAAATATTGATGCTGTGATTAACTTGTCAGGGTTATCAAATGATCCCACTGCAGAATTTAATCCGGAAGCTAATAAAAGTATGAATACGGATGCTGCACTTCATTTGGCTTGATTATGTAAAAAGTTAGGAATCCGCCGTTACATCTTTGCTTCGTCCTGTTCGATATACTATAGTCTCAATCCGGATGAAACACTTCGAGATGAAGAATTTCCAGTTGATCCGAAGGCTCCTTACTCTCATTCAAAATATATGGCAGAGCGTGGTTTACTTAAACTCGTCGATAACAGTTTTTGCCCGGTTATGCTATGTAAAAGGAACTGTTTTTGGACAATCGCCCCGTATGCGTTATGATCTGGTAGTAAATGTTTTTACTAGGGATGCAGTTAAAAATCATCTTCTAATTCTTCATAATAGTGGCAGGATATGGCGTCCCATGTTAAATATTGATGACGCCGTAAAAGCATATATATTAGTACTGTAAGTGCCGGAGGAAAAAATTAAGGGTAAAACATGCAACGTTTTAAATGATAATTATCAGGTCGTTCAAATTGCTTATGAAGTAGGTCGTACTTTAGAAAATTTAAAAGGAATTCGACTCGATATAAACAAACAGGAAATTGGTTCGATGAAAAGTTACCGTGTTAGTGGCTCAAGATTTTATGATACTTTTAAGATTAATTTCGAAAGCAGCATGTCAGAGCCAATCGAACAGATGTGGGATAAACTGGAAGAGGGAGTCTGATTACACTCAGCCTATTTATTACAACCTGGCCTGGCTAGAACTGCTTGGTGATATGGAAAAACGCCTAAGCGTTATGAATTATAAAGTTTTTTAGTAATTAGATTATTCTCGGTTTTTTCTGCTGAAATTATATTATATTTTTATCTTCTTTTTGAAGTACCTTTTCACATGTTTAACATTTAATAATGTAAAAATTAATTAATTTTTAGTCTTGCCAGTAGGAGAGCTAATAATGTCTGTAGAACAAATAGATTTGAGCATTTCAATAGTGAATACTAATAATAAGGAACTCTTAAAATCTTGTTTAAAATCTATATATAAAAATACTAAAAAAACCAAATTTGAAATTGTTGTTGTTGATAATTTTTCAGACGATGGTAGTGCGGAAATGATAAAAAATAATTTTCCAGAAGTGAAATTAATTAAATTAATGTCAAGAAATGGATATGGTTATTGCCATAATAAAGCAGTACCAATAAGTTGTGGAAAATATTTTTTAGTTTTTAATGAAGATATGATTGTATTGCCAAATGCTATAGATATAATGGTTGAACAAATAAAAAAAGATAAGACTATCGGTGCTTTAGGTTGCAAATTACTTAATCCTGATAGGACTCTTCAATATTCATGTTCCAAGTTTCCTACATTATTCAGTGACATATTTGAAAACATCTTTCCTCAAAATTTTATTTTTCCAAAATGTAAATTAAGAAGGGATTTATTTTATTGGGATCACGATCATGAAAGGGATGTAGAAGTAATTATGGGATCTTGTATGTTAATTCCAAAGCTTTTGATAGATAGAATAGGATTGTTTGATGAGCAATTCTTTTTATATGCTGATGAACTTGATCTATGTAAAAGAATTTTGAATGAAAATCGGATAATACATTTTTCACCAAGAGCAGAAATTATTCATTATGGCGCTCAATCGACAAATAAGATACCATTGAAAAAGTATATCATAAATTATGAAAGTAAAATCAAATATTTTAAAAAACATCATGGATATATTCAATCAGTAATTGTATCAGTAGTAAATTTTTTAGGATTTATTATTAGGATTTTTGGTTGGAGTTTCATCATGATCTTTCAGTCGGAAAAAAGAAAACTTGCACAAAGTACGATTAAAATATATACGAAAGTTTGTCTCTGGCGGATAGGAATTGCTTAGTTGAAGTTATACTAATTCTCTGTACAGAGATATATTTAATATCTTTGCTGATATGAAATAGTTATAATAAATTCACTTCAAAAAATCTATATATATATTTCTACTTAAAAATAATCTAATCAGATAAACTTTGGTCTGTAGCCTGTTTTATTCAGTATAACTAAAAGAAAAAAATATTTGATTTAATTTAGAAAATCCCACACATGTTCCATTTTTCAAACCTATTATAGAAAATTTCGAAGAAAATGGATATGAATGAAACCATAATAACTGCAAGAAATGCTTATTCTATTGTATGGTATTGAGGACATCAAAAGTAAATATTTCAAAATAAAGACAGTGCAATTTAGAATGAAAAGAAGTAATAATTATGCATAAACTAATACTCTTAAACATATAGAATAATTGATAGGGAGTTTGTAGTGGATTCATCAATAAGCTGTACAAGGGGAAGTAATTGGCATAGAAATAAAGATGCGGAAAAAAATATGAAAATTTCTGAGATGAAAAATAATCTTGTTGATTTTGCCATTAAGGCTCTAATGGCAATGTATGATGAAGAGAACAAATTATTTTATTATAAACAAAAGTATACTAGAGATGGTCTGAAAAATGTAGGACTATCTTACAGATATTCGTTAATTTCATATTTAGGTATAAGCAAATATATGACTCGGAATGAATTTAAAAAAATCGAATTAGACAAAGTATGCACAAGATTGTTTCAGAATGCAAATACAATTGATAATATTGGTGATCTTGGATTATTAATCTGGTTCGGATCATTAATTAATTCTCAATTATCTTGTAATATAATTTCAGAAATGGACAAAGAAGTTCTCTTTGAATCATATAATGATTCAATTGAAAGAAATTCTATGGAATTATCATGGTTTTTAACTGGCTTGTGTCATTATATTTTGGAATCAGGTGATTTCTCCAAAAATATTGTCGATCTCGCTAATTACACCTATGAATTGATAAAAAGAAATTATCTTGGCAACGGAATATTTTGTCATGCATATAGTAAAAATTTCATAAGAAAATTAAGAAATAATATCGGTAGCTTTGCAGATCAGGTATATCCAATTTATGCATTTTGTCAATATTATAAGACTTTTAAAGCGGAAGAAACGAAAAATATAGTCTCGGAGTGTGCTCTTAATCTATGTAAACATCAGGGGGTATTGGGGCAATGGTGGTGGCATTATAATGCCTCTACTGGTAAGATATTTTCTAATTATCCTGTTTATGCAGTACACCAAGATGGTATGGCCCCTATGGCTTTGTATGAGGTTCAAAGATATGTAGGTCTTGATTTGAATGATTCCATAAATTTGGGAATAAAATGGATTTACGGAAATAATGAATTAGGTGAAAATATGCTCGATAACGAATTGAAAGTTATTTGGAGAAGCATAAACCTGAAGAGTAGCAGAAAGTATGTAAATGATTTTAAATCTATTTTTAATTTTGGTAGTGTTAATGGTAGGGGCTTATACTTAAACTATGAGTGTAGACCATATCATCTGGGATGGATTTTATATAGTCTCTGAAATAAGAATAAAGTTTCTAAAGTTACTTTTGTATAACATATATTAATCACAACCGGACACTTAAAAATGAAAATATTAAATATAGTTGGTGCTAGACCAAATTTTATGAAAATCGCCCCGATCCACAGAGAGATGAGTAAGTATTCGCAGTTAAGGCCTTTGCTGATACATACCGGTCAGCACTACGATGAGAGAATGTCCAAGTTGTTTTTTCAGGATCTGCAATTACCTGAGCCCGATGTTTATCTAGGCATAGGATCAGGTACGCATACGGAGCAAACGGCCCGGATCATGCTTGCTTTTGAAAGGGTTATGGAAGAAGAAAAACCTGATTTGGTTTTAGTGGTCGGCGATGTGAATTCGACAGTTGCCTGCAGTCTGGTGGCGGCAAAACTGCAGACGAAAATTGCCCATGTGGAAGCCGGTTTGCGTAGTTTTGACCGAACCATGCCGGAAGAGATCAATCGGATGATCACCGATGCTTTATCAGATTTTCTCTTTGTCACCGAGAAAAGTGGTCTGCAGAATCTGAAAAATGAAGGAATTCTGGATGAAAAAGTCTTTTTTACCGGTAATGTGATGATCGATTCTCTTACCTATTTTTTAGAAAAGGCAAAAGAATCTTCGATTTTATCGGAACTGGATGTCAATGGATCGCCCTTTGCCCTCGTTACCTTACACAGGCCCAGTAATGTTGATGTTAAAGAAAATCTGGAAAAGCTGTTCCATACATTCTCTGTTATTGGAAAGGATGTCAAAGTTGTTTTCCCCATGCATCCCAGGACAAAGAAAATGATTGAGATATTCAACCTTGATCAACACGTTTCATCGATTGAAAATCTGATCATTACCGATCCAATAGGTTATCTCGATTTTATGCAATTGATGCAGAATGCCCGCTTAATTTTGACCGACTCCGGTGGTATTCAGGAAGAAACAACTTATTTGGGTATACCTTGTATTACTATTAGAGAAAATACCGAACGACCAATAACTACCGACATAGGAACAAATATTCTGGTTGGTCCGAATGCAGAGCGGATCATTAAAGAAACAGAAAAAATCATCTGCGGAAACGGTAAAAAAGGCAAAATTCCTGAATTATGGGATGGTATGGCAGCTAAGAGAATTGTAAAAATTTTATCCAAAAGACTATGAATTTTTTTATAAAAACACTATAGTATACTCTATGAAGATCATATTATGCGAATAATAATTATCTCTCCGATTAGAAATGAAGAAAAATATATTTCTTTCACTTTGAAATCAATGGTTGAGCAAACTATACTGCCTGATAAATGGATTATTGTTAATGATGGGAGTAACGATAATTCAGAAAACATAATTCAAGAGTTTATAAAGAATTTTAAATTTATTGAATATATTAGTCTTCCTGATAGAGGATTTAGAAAACCAGGTCAGGGTGTAGTCGAAGCATTTAATGAAGGATTGAAACGAGTTTCATTTGAAGAATTTGACATCATTTCAAAATTTGATGGAGATCTTGAGTTTTCTCCTAACACAATTGAAAATATTATAAACGCTTTTCAGAGTGATTCTAAACTTGGTATTACTGGTGGAACTCGTTATGAAAAATTAAGAAAAAATGATGAATTCTCAAAATTATATGTACCAGAGGGTTTTGTAGGTGGGCCTTTTAAGTTTTATAGAAAAGAATGTTTTAGAGATATTCAAGGTCTTGTCCCACGAGCTGGTTGGGATGGTATAGATATAGTGAGAGCCAGAATGAAAGGGTGGAGAACTGGTGAATTACCTGAAATTAAAATATATCATTTGAGATCTACAGGAACTGCTGATGGGGAAGGACATAAAAGAGCATTTATAAAAGATGGTGATATTAATTACCATATGGGGGGGTATATCTGGTATTTTCTTTTAAGATTAATTCTCAGATCATTCCAATATAAAAATCCTCAAATTGGATATTATATGATTATAGGTTATTTTAGCGCAATTAAGAATTCATCAGAAAGAGAATCAAAAGAGTTCCGAAAATATTTAAGAAAAATGCAAATAAAAAATTTAAAAAACTGGATTAATTTATATCTTAAATCATTCAAATAATTATAGTCAATTGTACTATGGATAATATGAACTTACATTATATATTTTCAAAATATATTCTTCTTCCATTTGGAAAATTATATTCGGGCCGGAACTATTTTAAAGCGTTAAGATATGAAAAATTTTTAGAAAAAACTCAATATTGGAGTGATGATGATTTAGATAACCTTAGAAATGTTAAATTCCAGAAATTAATTAAGCACTGTTACTATAATATCCCCTATTATAAAAATTTAATGGATAATCAGAATTTATCAATTGATAGCATTAAAAAAATCACGGATATTACTAAACTTCCAATCCTTTCAAAAAAAGATATTAATGAAAATCGCGAACTACTATTAGCCACAAATTATAAAAAAAATCGAGTTCGTTTTGAAAGTACTGGTGGAACAACGGGAAATCCTGTTAGATTTGCAAGGGATCTGGTTAATGAGTTTAGAGTGGACGGAAATAATTGGCGTTTTTGGAAATATGCTTCGTATATACCCGGCCAATCAGTGGCGTTGTTCTGGGGTAATGAAATTGAACTTCTAAAAATTGGGACACTACGTGAAAAGTTAAAACTATTTATGGATAATACTAAAGTTCTAAATTTCTTCGACCTTTCTGATGATCGAATTAAGAATTATTCAAATTATTTAAATAAATCAAAACCCCAGATTATTCGAGCATATGCATCAGCCATTTTTTTTTATGTTCAATATTGTAAACAAAATAATATTGAAATTTCATATTGTCCAAAATGTATTATACTAACTGCAGATAAGATTTATGATACACAGAAGAAAATAATAGAAAATTACTTTAAATGTGAAACATTCGAGGAATATGGTTGTCGGGAATTTAGCATTATGGCTCATGAATGTAAAATGCATCAAGGTTTACATCTCGCTGAAGAATTATTTGTATTTGAAATTTTAAATCATAGTACAAATAGTTGTCATTTTATAGGTAGAGGTGAGCTGGTCGTCACGCCACTTTTTAATTATGCCATGCCTTTACTCAGATATAGATTAGGAGATGAAGTTGAGATAGTATCTGAGAAATGTTCTTGTGGTAGAAATTTAAAAATTATTAGAAATATTAAAGGCAGAATTGCAGATTTTATTATTACTAAAAGTGGTAAGTATATCCATGGTGAGTTTTTTTCCCATTTATTTTATGAAAGTGAACATGTTATTCAATTTCAAGTTCAGCAATATGAAGAAGGAAATATCATCATATATGTTGTCGTCAGGAGTGAAGAGAGTATACCAGAATTGAAGCGGATTCAGACTGATATTAATAAAATCTTTTGCGTTGATTTAAAAGTCTCATTTATGATAGTTGATGAGATTCAACTTTCACCATCAGGGAAAAGAAGACCTGTAGTTTCTCATATTGCTTCAAAATATTTATCTTAATCTTATTTAATATTAGATATAACTAGAAAACTTTCAGAGTTCTAAATGGCGAATAGCGGCATTATACGAATTGCATTTTTAGGTGATTTATTATTAGGCGGAGAATTTTTAACCTACGCAAAAAACAAATATATAGATTTACATTCTCCATTCAGAGGTATTGAAGATTATCTCAAAAGTGTTGATATAATTTTCTTAAATATAGAGGGACCTCTTTTTATGGACTCAAATGATATCAGGCAAGGTGTATCATCTATTCTGAATAATCATAATACGGTTGCAAGCTATTTCAAAAAATTTAATAAGGTTATATTTAATTTAGGCAATAATCATATAATGGACTATGGTATTAAAGGTCTGGCTAAAACCAAAGAAATTTTAAATAGGAATAGCATTTATTATTTGGGCGCAGGGATTAATGAAGGTGAAGCTTTTAAAGAACTAATTCTTGAAGTGAAGAGTAAAAAGATCGCATTTTTAAGTTATACTAGTAATGAACCCAATATAGGTTCAGTAATCGCAAGTACAAAAAAATCAGGATGTGCATCTTATTTAAATTTAGAAAAAATTGAACATAAGATTACTGCTTTGAAAAAAGAAGTTGATATAATATGCGTTTCGCTTCACTGGGGGTTTGAATATTTTTCATATCCAAGTCCAAGACAAATTTCAATGGCACACCATCTATCACGAGCAGGTGCAAATATAATTTTTGGTCATCATCCACATGTATTACAACCTATAGAATTTTATCAAAATTCACTAATAATGTATAGCTTAGGAAATTTTTTTATGCCACCTTTCAGGTATACTTCGGGTCGTAAGAAAATTTCAGGATTGGATGAAAAAAAATATCTCATTATTTCAACACAAATAGATAATTTTGGAAGGATTAAATATAGTCTCCTTCCCGGTAAAGTAGACAGAAAATATAACCTTAGAGTGTATAAGGGAATAAAGTATAGAAAATTTTGTCGGTCATTTGAAAAAGAGTCCAACATTTTAAAGTTAAGTGATTACGAAATATTTTGGGAAAAATACAAGAATAAAAGATATAGACAATTAAACTTGCGACAACTTATGTTTGCTGTATTTAAATTTTTTAATTTGCGCACATCAGATTTAAAGAAAATTACTTTCAACGATATTACTAGACAGGGGAAACGACTCATTAAAATGTTTTTCTGAGATAAGTAATTGTTATTTAAGAAATTTTATATGAATATAATGCCATATATTTTAAATTCATTGATTGTTATTATATTGATTATTGTAACCCATCGAAAAGGATTAGAATTCGTTCTACCTATATTTATTTTTATAATAATAATTGTACCAATTGAATCATTAATTCGAATTCCAGGATTATTTGATCTTAATGCTCAACGAATTTCATTAATTACTTTGTTTATATTGTTTTTCATTTATAAAAATAAATTTGGATACAATTATTCGATAACTTTTTTCACTCTCCCTTTAAAATTTCTTATTCTAGCCAGCATCTTATGGAATTTACTTTCAAATATTTACTCGATTGTACCAATTATTAGTTTGAAAAGGTTACTTTATCTCATAGTAGAAAATTATTTGTTATATTATCTTATTCTTAGAATAATTACAAAAACTAAAACTATCTATTCAGTGGTCATTTCAATAATTGCTGCAATGAGCTTAAGTAGTGTTTTTGGAATAGTCGAAACATATTTTAACTGGTCCGTAATTAACGTATTTCCCCAAATGGAATATCGTTTAGAATTTATTGATCCAGCAAGGGGATTACGAGCTAGATCGGTGTTCCCTAATGCTATTTTATTCGGATCGATGCTTGCTATTTCAATTCCACAAGCTTTATTCATATTGAGTTATGTTAAAAAGATATTCTACAAATATTTACTATGGTTTTTAATTTTTCTAATGATTTTAGCACTCTACAAGACGATTAGTAGAGGACCATATTTGGCACTTGGGATGTCTATTTTGTTTTTATTTCTTTTTTCGGAAAAACAACTGAGAAAAAATATCTCGTTTTTATTTTTGCTAGCTTTAATTGCTCTAATTTTTAAGCCCGCTGTTTGGGATTTTCTAGTAAATTTCTATAATGCTACTTTTGATAATACAACATTAGTTGGTTCCTCACTTAGCTACCGGTTTGTGTTAGCAAATCTGGTGGTTGAAGAGCTTTCTACAAGTTTTATGAGGCAATTGCTCGGTTTTGGAATGGGATGTTTTCCTTATTTACATTTGGAAGCACCATTTTTAGGTAGATACCAGGATTTTTTAAGTTGCGATAATTCTTGGTTAAGTATAATGATTGAATCCGGTTATATTGGTTTGATCATTATGTTACTATTGTTGATTAAGGCCGGTTTACTTAATTTGATGTATTTTATAAAAATGTATGGGCCTGATAAATATCTTTTTTTATTAATTTTTACTAACCTCACAGCCTATTATTTCTTAATGACAAACGTTTCGCTCTACGGATGGGGCCAACCCGGTTATCTAGTGTGGATATTGATCTCAATATCTATTGCACATTGGAAATTAGTAGTGAGCAGAGAGCAATATTCTGCTCAAGTTATTAATAACGAATCAGACAACTTTCCAAGCTAGGAATGGAAGATTTATTTTTATGATTCGCATTTTAAAAAAATGAAAGTACTTAATTTGTATACAATAAATTTATTAAGAATTTATCGTTGTAATATATCATGAAAAAAGAAATCAATCCTGACTCTAGAACAAACCTTGTGCAAGGTAAATTATTAGCTAAGAATTCTGTAATCAGTTTTTTTGGATTCAGTATTCCTATGATTATTGCGGTTTTTGCTGTACCGCTTATAATAAAGGGTATTGGAATAGATCGTTTTGGAGTTTTACTCATCGTATGGGCAACTGTAGGTTATTTTAATTTCTTTGATATTGGTATTAGCCGAGCGTTAACCAAATATTTGGCTGAGATCCTTGGCTCTGGTAAACTCGAAGATGTTGCTCCTTTAATTTGGTCAGGATTATCGTTACTGTTGATTTTTGGGTTAATTGGAATGTTAATTGGTATTGCAATTACTCCTTTTCTGGTAGAAGATCTATTAAAAATTCCAATTGAATTGGTAGAAGAGACTTTAAATACATTTTATTTGCTTTCATTAACAATACCGCTAGTTATATTGACATCAGGTTTACGTGGCATTTTACAAGCGCAGCAAAAATTTGTCATAATAAGTATATTGAGGAGTGCTTTAGGGATAATATCATTCGCAAGTCCTCTAGTGGTATTACCATTCTCAAAAAACTTGTTTATCATTGTACTTGCTCTTTCGAGTGGCAGATTGTTGATTTTTTTTATGTATTTTATATATTGTCTAATAACCACAAAAGAAATGCGGGGTAAGTTTGAAATCCATACATCAATAATACCTCGGTTTCTCACATTTGGTAGCTGGAGTACATTAAGTAGTGTAGTGAACATGCTAATTTATCATATTGATAGATTCCTAATCGGAAGCATTTTATCTATTACGGCTGTAGCATATTTTGCAACTCCTCAAGAAATTATTCAAAAAATAACTTTGATCCCTAATTCTCTAATTGGAGTGATTTTTCCCGCGTTTTCAACTATGTATATGAAAGATAATTATAAGGTTAGATTGTTATTTTATAGATCTGTAAAATTCACATATTTAGTAGTTTTTCCAATAGTATTGATAATAATAGGTCTTGCAGAAAATATTTTATTTTTTTGGCTCGGGGAGGAATTTGCAAGAAATAGTACCTTCATTTTGCAAATGTTGACCCTCGGATTTTTCATTAATAGTAGTTCCCAATTGACATATACATTAATTCATAGTGCTGGGAGACCAGATCTCACTGCAAAAATATCCCTCATTGAAATGCCGCTTTATTTACTATTCTTTGTAGTATCTTTAAAATTTTTTGGCCTTAAAGGAGCAGCTACTATGTTTGTCATTAGAATATTTATAGATGCAATTGTTTTGTATCTGATAACAGATAAAATGATAATAAAAATTCACAAAATATTTCAAAAAATGCTGATAATTATTGCTGCATCAATAGTCGTTTTATTCTTAATGATGATATCTTTTAATATATTTATAAAGGTTTTTGTTCTTATTCTAGTAATTGTATCATGGCTTATTATATCAAGAATGTGGATTTTAGACCAAGAAGAAATCACTTTCATTACTAAATATTTAGTTCAATTAAAATTTATAAGAAAGTTTAGCATTTAATGTATTTTAAATTGTATTATTGTATTAATTTTCAAATAGTGAAAAATAGATATACATCAATGTAATTGATCAGTGTAGAAAAACGAAATAATTTAATATAAATTCACTTATACTTAATAGGTTTTGAGTAGATTTAGTAAAAAAAACGGCATATTTTTAATCATCTTTTAACGGTCAATAATATTGGGGATTTTTATACTATTTTTGCATTTAATCTAACGTGTTATTTGAATTATATTACTTATTATCTAAGAATTATTTTAGTTTTATATTTTTTAATTAAAATGGAAGATTTTTTATGGGAAAGATATTATTCAATCTTTTACTGCTAACTCAGTTTTTGTATTCTACTACTTATTATATAGATTATGAAAATGGTTTTGATTCAAACAATGGTCTTTCTACTTCCCAAGCATGGAGACACTGTCCTTGGGATGATGATGCAAGTGGTAATGCATCGTCAACATCATTATCGCCGGGTGATTCCCTCATATTTAAAAGAGACATTACTTATATAGGGTATTTTACTGTCAGGCATTCGGGTACCCAAAGAAATCCAATATATATTGGCTCAGTATCCTCATGGGGTAATGGTAATCATGCAATAATAAATGCAAACGGCGCATCAGGAAGAGTGATTAATGTTTCTACTCACGATGATCTTGTTTTTGATGCCTTAGAAATTACAGGAGCGCAATTATCATCTAGTACAGAATATGGGATTGGTACAACTTCTCGTGGAACTTTAAGAATTGAAATTAAAAATTGTTACATACATCACAATAGAAGTAGGAATATATACTTCCCTCACGGTACATCTATTTTAATACACGATAATGAATGCTCAAATGATATATATGGAGCAGCGGGATCAACCGGCACACAAATTTGGGTAGTTAGTGATGCAACTTCATGGAATACAGCATGTAAGATATATAATAACGAAGTCTATGATGGTGATTGTGATGCTATGACTTTTCATGGAACATATATAGAAATTTATAATAATTTTGTATATGAGCATAATAACGGGCCAGCTCACGCGGACGGTATTGTATGCAATGGGTTATGGTATGATACACGCATTACTGAGAATATTAGGATATATAACAATTTAGTTGTTAATAGTGGTCAAATGATATATCTTGATGCATGCTCATCGAATCGTACTATCAGAAATGTTTGGATTTATAATAATATTTGCTATGAAACTGCTGATTATTCTCGAGGGGGCGATCATCCCACGCCCATCGGAATTGTCTTAGCTCATGGTTCCGGTGGTTATGACTCTTTAATATATATATATAATAATTCAATTTATAATACCTTTGAGGGAATTGTCTTGGGTGGCTTCAATGGAAGTAAAATATACGTAAAAAATAATATAATGCATAATACTAAAACCGGTGGTGATTTTTGTTTTATGTGGTCGTCTTCTGGTACTAAAACAGATATTGATATTGATTATAATCAATATCATGCGTATAACGATAGGTCACGTTCTGTACAATATCGGGGTACTAATTTAACATTTGCTCAATGGCGGGGTTCACCATATAACAGAGAGGTAAATGGACAGGAGGGGGATCCACTATATTCTAGTCCGCCAAGCGATTTCACCTTACAGTCAAATAGTCCGTGTATCGATAAAGGGATAGATGAACTTAGTGCTATTTTTAGTGTTGATCGCCTTGGTGTGAGCAGGCCCCAGGGTTCGGCTTGGGATATTGGTGCATACGAATCACTCAATAACGGTAGCCACCCATCAAGTGTGAATGGATTGAGAATTAAAAAATAGAAAATAAACTCAATTCTATATTAATGATTTTGAAAGATACATTTATTATAAAAGGACATATGAATTATAATATTATGATCAACTTTAAGTATGTTTGAATATTCCATTTTATATAGATTATCCCTGAAATCAAAAATTTGTGTGTTACAACTTTTTGGTTGGAAATATTTACTTGTTGTCTTTATAACAGTTAATTACCTCGAACAACATGAATTTGTATCTACAATAATTCTTTTAATATTAATTAAGATCTATAAAAAATCCTTAAATTATTAATAATACTAAAATTATGTGTATAGTTTTTGTATCTTCATGTCAGGAAAATGTTAAATTTCTCAAAATTACCTCGCATTTATTATTTCTCATCACTCAAGTAGGAAGTAAATATCCATTAAATAATTTAGCGTTACTTTGTAGCGTTGAACTCAGAAGATATAGCGGTTGTGTTAAATTTGCTAATATTCTGCTTTGGGCCGAGATTATGTTAATCTCTACCAAGTATATGTCAATAATAAAATGAACCGCTTAGCGGTATTTTCTAGAGCATACTTAGGCACGAGGATTATTAATCATATGAAGAAATGTATCTACTGATAATACGGTTGGTGAGATTCGTGAGAATCCATATCTGTAATATTTTTTAGGTTTCAAAGGATCTGAATACAGGAAGCCATTAACTCCTTCTTTGTTTGTGAGTTTTAGGTGCCATTTATCTGAAGCAGAATTTGAAAAGTTGATTCAACAATCATTCTCTTGTACACGTAAAATAGATAATTAACTAAAATGTCAGTACACATCCACAAATTAAGACGAAGGATAATCAGAGAAGAATATATAAGCATCTAATAAGGATCAATTAATAGTAAATGCCACCGTATCTCCAGCAGATAATATTTATCCCACAGGATAGTTAGTAAAATATTTGCGTAGAAAACAACATAGTGCAACTCTGAGTTCAGCAAAGAGATAGTATATTTGTTTTAAATTGCCTAATTATATATTAAATATAGGAAAATGAATTATGAATATTTGGATTGATCTTGCTAATTCGCCTCATGTATTATTCTTTAATCCAATAATTGAACGGTTGAAACAAAACGGCCATATGGTAAATATTACAATGAGGGATTTTGCTCAAACGATTTCATTAGCAAAACTATATCAACTTGACTGCACTGCAGTTGGTCAACATGGTGGGAGTAATAAGATCTCAAAAGGATTGAATCTTCTTAACAGGTCTCTAAAATTAAGGAACTATGTAAAAGAAATGAAAGCAGATTTAGCCTTTGGGCATGGTTCTTATGAACTTGTGCTTGCAGGAAAACTTGCAGGTATAAAAGTTTTTACGGCGATGGATTACGAATTTCAACCTGCAAATCATTTTGCTTTTCGCTTATCAGATTATGTTATTGTCCCAAAATGCTTCCCAGATGAAATGTTGAAAAAATTTGGTGCTTCGCCAAGAAAAATATATAAATATGACGGATTCAAAGAACAATTATATTTATCCAGATTTGTACCAGATAAGAGTTTTTATAATAAAATTATAGATGCTTGTTCTTTGAACCAGGATTGGAAACTTGATAATAATGTATTGGTTGTAATTCGTCCACCGGCTACGATGGCACTTTACCACAATTTTAGTAATCCATTATTTGATAATTTAGTGTCAAGATTAAATTCTCATAAAAATCTTACTGTTATTCTCCTTCCCAGAACTCAAGAACAAAAAGAACTTTTTATTAAAAACTACCCCAATTTACATATACCGACTAAACCTCTTGATGGTCCTAATTTGTTATATTATGCTGATATGGTCATAAGTGCAGGAGGGACAATAAATCGGGAAGCCGCAATATTGGGCACACCCGTGTACACAATATTTGCAGGTCAGATACCAGCGGTGGATAAATATCTTATGACGATGAATAGATTGCGATCGATAAATGATCTTAGCGATATCGGGAAATTGATATTTGATAAAAAAAAGGGAGGTGAACAATTAAAAAATCCAGATTTATTGGACAATATTATTGAATTTATATCCACTAAAAGAGGTTAATATGAGAATAGTCTTGCTTAGCGTAGATGATGAATTTGCGGGAGAAATGCAAAAATACCTTTATAAATATAAATCAGAATTAATTGGAAAATTCCGGGCATTTCGGACACCCATTCCGGGTGATTCCGGACACGAATTCCGGATTAATTCGGACAGTAATTCCGGTTTGATTTCGGACAGTTTTGCCCTCTAAGCCGGAATTGATTTTTAATTCCTTCTGGCGAACAGTTTCATTCCCCTTTTCATTAAATTACTCTCATAGCTAAACAAATTAATAATAAGGATTATGGGAGTATTTATGGCGAAAAGGAGAACCAACATGAGAAAAATCAAGAAAGTTATTGAACTTTACTGCAACACCTCACTGTCAAACAGAGATATTGAAAGGGCATCCCAACTTCCCAGTTCCACGGTTAACGATTATATAAAACGTTTTAAGGACTCAACGCTCACATTTGTTGAACTATCAGATTTAAACGAATCAGAAGTTTATCAGAGATTATTTTCTGAGCCGGTAAAGCCAAGAGGTAAAACC
>SDBT01008736.1_pt1 | contig 16507 bp, 12 predicted proteins | sample 2277101 | NCBI WGS metagenome assembly SDBT01 (sample SAMN10404973, study PRJNA504765) | marine sediment metagenome | isolation source: marine sediment core GS10_PC15, 103 cmbsf | place: Arctic Ocean: Southern Knipovich Ridge | collected 2010 | reverse complement strand
GTTGTCGATCGAGTCGAAGCTCCGATACGCAACTTGGTCGTCCATCTTTGCCAGAATCTTCGTGATGGCTGCCGTCAAAGTCGTCTTGCCGTGGTCCACGTGGCCTATCGTACCCACGTTCACATGCGGCTTGCTCCGATCAAACTTCTGCTTCGCCATGGCTCCCTATTACTCCTTAATCCATCGACAATGTTCGCCTATCGACCTTGTACTTTGGCTACGACCTCCTCACCAACCGATCGGGGGGCTTCTTCGTAATGGGCAAAGTGCATGCTGTGAGTCGCCCGCCCCTGGGTAGCAGAGCGAAGGTCCGTGGCGTAACCAAACATTTCCGCCAGAGGAACATTCGATTCGATGATCTGGGAGTTTCCTCTTGCGCTCATCGAGGTGACGCGGCCCCGGCGGGAATTGAGATCGCTGATAACATCGCCCATGTATTCCTCGGGCACTACCACAGAAACCTGCATGACAGGCTCGAGCAAAACCGGGTCGGCGCTCCGGGCGGCTTCTTTGAAAGCCATAGACCCGGCAATCTTGAAGGCCCTTTCGGAGCTGTCTACTTCGTGGAAAGACCCGTCGACCAGACGGACCCGAACGTCCACTATCGGATAACTGGCTAGAATGCCGTGCTCCATCGCCTCTTCGATTCCGGCCTTCACCGACCGGATATACTCGCGAGGTATGGCGCCGCCGACGATTCCGTTGACAAACTCGAACTTACCCCCCGGCAGGGGCTCTATTTCGATCCGGCAGTGTCCGTATTGGCCGCGTCCTCCGGTTTGCCGCACGTAGCGGCCGACCCCTACCGCGGGGCGACGGATGGTCTCCTTGTAGGCTACCTGAGGCCGGCCGACACTGGCCGCCACTTTGAACTCCCGGAGCAGACGGTCGACCACGATTTCGAGATGCAGCTCACCCATACCGCTGATGATGGTCTGTCCGGTCTCCGGATCGGCGTAAACCTTGAAAGTAGGGTCTTCCTGCGTAACCTTGGCCAGAGTCAGACCCAACTTCTCCTGATCGGCCTGGGTTTTCGGTTCGATGACCACCGAGATGACCGGCTCGGGAAACTGCATGGACTCCAGAACCACCGGGTGGGACAGGTCGCAGATGGTATCGCCCGTTTGCACGTTCTTGAGCCCGACCACCGCAGCAATATCTCCCGCGTAGACTTGCTTGATGTCCTCCCGCTTGTTGGCGTGCATCTTGAGGAGCCGCCCGATGCGCTCGCGGTTATTACGGGTCGCGTTCAACACGTACGACCCACTCTTGAAACACCCCGAATAGACGCGGAAGAAAGCCAGTTGCCCTACGTAGGGATCGGAAATGATCTTGAATACAAGAGCCGAAAAGGGAGCGTCGTCGCTGGATGCCAGGATCGTTTCCTTATGATTATTGGGATTGACGCCAACGATCACCGGAATATCGCCGGGTGAAGGTAGATAATCGACCACCGCATCGAGCAGCGGCTGAATTCCCTTGTTCTTGAAGGCCGCTCCGCAGAGAACCGGGACCAGATTGAGTTGGACGGTGCCCTTCCGGATTGCTTGCTTGATTTCTTCTTCCGAGAGCGATTCTCCTTCGAGGTAACGTTCCATCAGATGCTCATCGACCTCGCAGGCGGCTTCAACGAGTTTCTCCCTTGCCGCTCGAGCCGCATCCATGTACTCCTCGGGAATCTCTTCCGTGGTGTAATCCGCTCCCAGCGTCTCGTCCACATAGCGAATGGCCTTCATGCCGATGAGATCGATGGCTCCGCTGAAGTCATCTTCGGCCCCCAAGGGCAGTTGGACGGCCACGGCGTTGGCCGCTAATCGGGTCCGAATCATTTCCCTTGCTCGATCGAAATTCGCTCCCATTCGGTCCATTTTGTTGACAAAGGCGATCCGCGGCACCTTGTAGCGATCCGCCTGACGCCAGACGGTCTCCGATTGAGGCTCCACCCCCCCTACCGCACAGAAAATCGCCACCGCCCCATCGAGAACTCGAAGCGAACGCTCCACTTCAGCGGTGAAATCTACATGGCCGGGAGTATCGATAATATTGATGCGGTAGTCGCCCCATAAGCAAGTCGTGGCCGCCGAGGTGATGGTGATCCCCCGCTCCTGCTCCTGCTCCATCCAATCCATGGTTGCCGTGCCTTCGTCGACCTCGCCGAGCTTGTACGTCATACCGGTGTAATAGAGGAACCGCTCCGTGGTGGTCGTCTTGCCGGCGTCGATATGCGCCATGATGCCGATGTTTCGCGTCTCGGCCAACGGCACCTGTCTAGGCATAAGGTTATTCTGTTTCTCCAGGAACAGATAGTGGGCGAGCACAAACAACACTCGCCGAGCTTTGTTCTCGGTTCCAGATGGAGTCGCTGACTACCAGCGGTAGTGGGCAAAAGCCTTGTTGGCTTCCGCCATCCGGTGCGTGTCTTCCCTCTTCTTTATCGCCCCGCCACGGCTGTTTGCCGCATCGGTTATCTCTGCGGCCAGCCTTTCAATCATGGTTTTTTCAGGTCGGCTGCGGGCATAGTTTGCAAGCCAGCGAAGGGAAAGGGAGGTCCGTCTCTCGGGTCTTACTTCCACAGGCACTTGATAATTGCTGCCACCAACTCGGCGAGACTTGACCTCTAGCGATGGTTTGATGTTATCCACCGCTTTCTTGAAAATCTTCAAAGGATCTTCCTGGGTTCGCTCCCGAACCTTGTCAAACGAACGGTAAACGACCGTTTCCGCGATGCTCTTTTTGCCATTTTTCATTATGATGTTGATGAACTTCGAAACGAGGGCGCTATTGTATAGCGCATCCGGCGGAGCTGGTCGCTTGGGTACCTCCCTTCGCCTCGGCATGATAGTTGTCCTGTTTCTTCGTCTCCTCCGGCCGAGTCGAACCTCAGTCGGACCTGCTCCTCAGCGAGCTCTACGATTTGGGCCGTTTAGCGCCGTACTTGGAGCGACTGTTTTTCCGACCCTCGACCCCCACCGTATCCAGAGCCCCCCGAACCACGTGATAACGAACACCAGGGAGGTCTTTCACCCTGCCACCCCGAATCAAAACGATCGAGTGCTCCTGGAGGTTGTGCCCGATTCCGGGAATATAGGTAGTGACCTCGATGCCATTGGTTAGTCGGACCCGCGCCACTTTCCTCAAGGCCGAGTTGGGTTTCTTCGGTGTGGAGATAAAAACCCGAATACAAACCCCTCGCTTTTGCGGGCAGGACTGAAGCGCCGGACTGTCGGTCTTCGACGTCACCTTCTTGCGGCCTTTGCGAACGAGTTGACTGATAGTGGGCACCGCGCTCTTGCCTCCGTTAAATCCTTAAACCCCTTAGAGATAAACAATGCAGGGCCCCGGAGGACCCTGCATTACGCACAACCCTGCGAGTTTACCAGGGACGATCAACCCTGTCAAGCATTTTTGCCATTGATCTCTCAGCCATCCCCTGATCTCCTCCGAATCTCCACATCCCCTTTTCTCTTTCTATTCGGCCTCACCCGACAGAGCATCCACCGCGTCCTCGCTCGGGGCGTCTGAGTCCTCGGCGATGTACCCCATTTCCCGCTCGATGCCCTCCCCGAGCAGATCCGGCTGTCGGTCGACGATCTGAGCGTCAGGGATAATGACCTCTCGGTGGTGCTCGAGGCCGGTGCCGGCCGGAATGAGCCGCCCCATGATCACGTTTTCCTTCAAGCCGCGGAGGTAGTCCACCCGGCCGCTGATGCTCGCCTCGGTTAGAACCCGGGTCGTCTCCTGGAACGATGCGGCGGAGATGAAGCTGTCGGTGGAGAGCGATGCTTTGGTGATCCCGAGCAGAAGCGGCCGCCCGGTGGCCGGACGCTCACTTTGCTCAACAACCTTTTCGTTCTCCTGGGAAAAACGGATTCGGTCCACCGTTTCATCGATGAGGAACTGGGTGTCCCCGACATCTTCGATCTTCACCCAGCGCATCATCTGGCGGACGATCACCTCGATGTGCTTGTCGTTGATATTGACGCCCTGGAGCCGGTAGACTTCCTGGATCTCGCTGACCAGGTAGTTCTGAAGCGCATTCTCACCCAGGACGTTCAGAATATCGTGGGGGTTGATGGGGCCGTCCATGAGCGGCTCTCCCGCCTTGACCCGCTCACCTTCCTGAACGTTGATATGCACGCCGCGAGGCACCGCGTACTCGCGGGCCTCACCGCTTTCCACCTCTACGGTGATCTTGCGCAGCCCCTTGCTGATGCCGCCGTAACGAACCACGCCGTCGACCTCGGTGATGACCGCCGGATCCTTCGGCTTACGCGCTTCGAAGAGCTCGACGACCCGCGGGAGACCTCCGGTGATGTCCTTGGTCTTGGTGGTCTCACGGGGAATCTTGGCCAGGATCTCGCCGGGATGGACCACGTCACCATCGCTCAACATGAGATGAGCTCCGGAGGGTAGCAGGTAGCTTTTGGTCTCCTTGCCCTCGGCGTTCTTGATAACGATGGCCGGCTGCCGCTTCTCATCTTGGGACTCGATGATGACCGGCATCGATAGACCGGTGACTTCATCGACTTCTTCTTGAACCGTCAAGCCTTGAACGATGTCCTTATAGTGAGCGGTGCCACCTTCCTCGGTCAGAATGGAGAACGTATAGGGATCCCACTCCACGAACCCTTCGCCGGATTGAATCTTTTGACCGTCCTTGACCTTCAGCCTCGCGCCGTAAACGACCGGGTATCGCTCCCGCTCGCGTCCCTTCTGGTCGAGAATCAAGATCTGGCCCGAGCGGTTCATCACGACTAGATCTTTATCCTTGTCTTGGACGGTCGCGAGGTTGAGGAACTTGACGATGCCGCTGTTCTTGGCCTCCAGGGTCGATTGCTCCGCCACCCGGCTGGCCGTACCACCGATGTGAAACGTCCGCATGGTGAGCTGGGTACCCGGCTCTCCAATGGATTGAGCCGCGATGACGCCCACCGCCTCGCCGAGATCGGAAAGCTTCCCGGAGGCCAGGTTGCGTCCGTAACACATGGCGCAGACGCCGCGACGGGACTCGCAAGTCAAAACGGAGCGGATCTTCACCCGTTCCACGCCGGTGTTTTGGATGTCGTTGGCAATGACTTCGGTGATTTCCTGGTTGGGCGAGGTGATGACCTCTCCGGAGAAGCTATCCTTGATAGTCTCCACGGATACCCGACCGACGATGCGGTCGCGCAGGGCCTCGATGACCTCACCCGCCTCCACGATGGCACCCACATAAATACCCTTGAGGGTCCCGCAGTCCGGCTCGGAGATAATGACATCCTGAGCCACATCCACCAGACGCCTGGTCAGATAGCCCGAATCGGCGGTTTTGAGCGCCGTGTCGGCCAGACCCTTGCGAGCCCCATGGGTGGAGATGAAGTACTGCAGCACCGTCAAACCTTCGCGAAAGTTGCTGGTGATGGGGGTCTCGATGATCTCGCCCGAAGGCTTGGCCATCAATCCCCTCATCCCTGCAAGCTGGCGAATCTGCTGCTTGCTACCGCGAGCGCCGGAGTCGGCCATCATGTAGATGGGATTGAAGCGGTTCAGATCACGCTCCTGCCGTTCCATCTCCTCGAACATTTCCTGGGCCACGCTGTCGGTGACATTCGACCAGATCGCGATGACTTTGTTGTACCGTTCACCTTTGGTAATGGCGCCTTCTCGATACTGGTCGTCGACTTCCTTGACCTCTCGAAGGGCTGCCTCCACCAGGGCGTTCTTCTCACTGGGAATGACCAGATCTTCGATGCCGATGGAAATACCGCTCTTGGTGGCGTAGTGAAAGCCCAGGTTCTTCAGCGAGTCGAGCATCTCCACCGTTTTCTCGAGCCCGAAACGCAGGTAGCAATAATTGACCAGGTTTCCAAGACCTTTCTTCTTGAGCAGCCCGTTAATAAAGGGAATCTCGGGAGGCAGATGGTCGTTGAAGATGACCCGGCCGACCGTCGTTTCGACCACCTCATTATTGATCTCCGTCACCTCGCCATGAACGATGTCCTGGTCATCGAACAAGGTGGTGAGATCCATGAACGCCCCGCTGAAAGCGAGTCGAATCGGGGATAGTGTTTCCACTGCTCCCGCCTCTAGAGCAAGAAGTACGTCATCGGCACAGGCGAAGGCACGCCACGCCCCAATCGCCCCCGCTTTCTCCTTGGTCAGGTAGTAGCAGCCGAGCACCATGTCTTGGGTGGGCACCGCAAGGGGTTGTCCATTGGCCGGAGACAAGATGTTGTTGGAGGACAGCATGAGAACCGCCGCCTCGATCTGGGACTCCGGAGAAAGCGGAATGTGAACCGCCATCTGGTCGCCGTCGAAATCGGCGTTGAATGCGGTGCAGACCAAGGGGTGGATGCGAATCGCCTTGCCCTCCACCAGCACCGGCTCGAAGGCCTGAATACCCAAACGATGCAAGGTGGGGGCGCGATTGAGCAACACCGGATGCTCCCGAATGACTTCTTCCAGAAAGTCCCAAACTTCGGGCTTTTGTTGCTCGACCATTTCCTTGGCCGCCTTGATGGTGGTGGCCAATCCGACCTGTTCTAACTTGTTGTAGATGAACGGTTTGAACAGCTCGAGGGCCATCTTCTTTGGCAGGCCGCACTGGTGGAGTTTGAGCTCCGGTCCCACCACGATGACCGACCGGCCGGAGTAGTCGACGCGTTTTCCCAGAAGGTTTTGACGGAAGCGCCCCTGCTTACCTTTGAGAGTGTCGGACAAAGACTTGAGCGGCCGGTTGTTGGCACCCCTCAGCACCCGTCCCCGACGACCGTTGTCGAACAGAGCATCCACCGCTTCCTGGAGCATGCGTTTTTCGTTCCGAACGATCACGTCCGGCGCCTTCAGCTCCATCAACTTCTTCAAGCGGTTGTTGCGGTTGATGACCCGCCGGTAGAGATCGTTCAGGTCGCTGGTGGCAAAACGGCCCCCGTCGAGCGGCACCAGAGGCCTGAGCTCAGGCGGAATCACCGGAATGGCATCCAGGATCATCCACTCGGGGCGGTTGTTGGACTTGCGGAACGCCTCGAGGACCTTGAGCCGCTTGGCATGTTTCAGCCGCTTCTGAAGGGAGGTCTCGGTTTTCATCAGCTCGCGGAGCTCGGCGGTCAGGTCCTCGACGTCCACACGCTTCAAAAGCTCCTTGATGGCTTCCGCTCCCATCGCGGCATGGAACTTCTGCTTGTGCTCCTCTCGAGCCGACCGATAGCGGTCCTCGCTCAGAAGCTCCTTTTCTTTGAGAGGAGTCTCACCGGGGTCGATGACCACCCAGGACTCGAAGTAGAGCACCCTCTCCAGATTGCGAAGCGACATGTCCAGCAAATGGCCGATGCGGCTGGGCAGTCCCTTGAAGAACCAGACATGGGAGACCGGACAAGCGAGCTCGATGTGAGCCAGCCTTTCGCGCCGGACCTTGGACTGGGTCACTTCCACACCACATTTGTCGCAAACGACACCCCGGTGCTTCATGCGCTTGTACTTTCCGCACAAGCATTCCCAGTCGGTGACCGGACCGAAGATCTTGGCGCAAAAAAGCCCCTCCCGCTCCGGCTTGAAGGTGCGGTAGTTGATGGTCTCCGGCTTGGTCACCTCACCGTGCGACCAGGCACGGATCTTTTCCGGAGAGGCAAGGCTTATCTTGATGGCGTCGAAATCGACAACCAGGTTCCCTTTATCGCGAGGCGTTGTGAAAGCTTTCACCTTTTCATCCTTCCGTTTCAGGGTCAAACAAATAAAGACCCTGCGAAACTAATCTTTGGTTTTGAGCAACTCCACATCCAGGCAAAGGCTCTGAAGCTCCCGGATGAGCACGTTGAACGACTCGGGAAGCCCGGGAGCAAACGAGGTATCCCCCTTGACGATGGCCTCATAGATCTTGGCCCGACCGTAAACGTCGTCGGACTTGGCGGTCAGAAGCTCCTGCAGCGTGTGGGCGGCCCCGTAGGCCTCCAAGGCCCAGACCTCCATCTCGCCGAACCTCTGTCCGCCAAACTGTGCCTTGCCACCCAGCGGTTGCTGGGTGATCAAGCTGTAAGGACCGATGCTGCGGGCATGCATCTTGTCATCGACCAAATGCGACAGCTTCAGCATGTAGATATAGCCGATGGTAACCTGTTGCTCGAAAGGCTCACCGGTCTGCCCGTCGTAGAGCACCGTCTTGCCGCCCTCGAGCCGGTTCGGCCGCAGCTCCCCGCTCGGTACTTTCTCATTGGCCTTTCCCAGGAACTCCTTGATCTGGGCCTCCGACGCACCGTCGAACACCGGAGTGGCAAACGACAGCCCGAGAACTTTTCCCGCCCAGCCGAGGTGGGTCTCGAGAATCTGCCCCACGTTCATACGGGAAGGCACACCGAGAGGATTGAGGACAATCTCCGCCGGAGTGCCGTCGGGAAGATAGGGCATATCTTCCTCGGGCACGATCTTGGCGATGACGCCCTTGTTGCCATGCCGCCCCGCCATCTTGTCACCCACCGAGAGCTTCCGCTTCATGGCCACGTAGACCTTGACCATCTTGATGACTCCGGGGGGCAGCTCGTCACCCTTCTGCAGGCGGTTCATCCGCTCCTCGAAAAGAGCTTTGAGCACTTCGATCTGTCGTTCGGTCTTGTCTTCGATCTCCTGGATTTCATCGAGCACATCGGCGGAGATATCGGTCTCCAGCAGACCGAGGTAAGCGGGTCTGAGATCCCGCAGCAACTCCATGGAGAGCTTGGTCTTCTTGGTGATGATGTTCTCACCGGTCTTCGGGTTGACCAGGTCCTCGATGAGGGTCGAGCCAGCGATTCGCTCGATGACCCTCTTGTTGCGCTCCTCCTTGAGGATGCGGATCTCATCGTTCAAGTTCTTCTCGAGCATGGCCAGTTCTTCGACCTCGATGGCCTTGGCTCGATCGTCCTTCTCCACGCCCTTTCGGGAGAAGATCTTGACATCCACCACGATGCCCTCGATCCCCGGCGGGCAAGTCAGAGATGCGTCGCGAACATCGCCCGCCTTTTCTCCGAAAATGGCGCGTAGGAGTTTTTCTTCCGGAGTCAATTGCGTCTCGCCCTTGGGCGTGACTTTACCGACCAGGATGTCACCCGGCTTGACATAGGCACCTATGCGGATGATCCCCGACTCGTCCAAATTGGCCAGGAAGCCCTCCGACACGTTCGGAATGTCGCGGGTGATCTCCTCGGGGCCGAGCTTGGTATCCCGAGATTCGGTGTCGAACTGCTCGATGTGGATGGAGGTATAAGCATCCTCCTTGACCAGCTTTTCGGAAACCAGGATGGCGTCCTCGAAGTTGTATCCCCGCCAGGGCATGAAGGCCACCAGGATGTTGCGTCCCAGTGCCAACTCGCCCTTGTCGGTAGAGGGCCCGTCGGCAATCACCTGCCCTTTTTCGACCTGGTCTCCCACCTTGATGATCGGTCGCTGGTTCATGCAGGTGTTCTGGTTCGAGCGTTTGAACTTGGTCAGGTTGTAGATGTCGGCGCCAATCTCTTTGCCCCGCCTTCCGGAACCGTTCGATTGGATCCGAATGATGATCCGCCGCGAGTCCACCGAGTCCACGATACCGCTACGTCGGCAAACGACCACCGCGCCACTGTCCCGCGCCGTTACATACTCCATGCCGGTGCCCACGATGGGAGCTTCGGCGATGAGCAGAGGTACCGCCTGGCGTTGCATGTTCGAACCCATGAGAGCTCGGTTGGCGTCGTCATTTTCTAGAAACGGAATCAGCGACGCCGCCACCGAAACCAACTGTTTGGGCGACACGTCGATGTAGTGCACCTGCTCGCGGGGAGCCAAAATGAAGTTGCCCGCCTGCCGACAGTTGACTCGATCCGACTGGAGGTTCCCTTTGTCGTCGATCTTGGCGTTGGCTTGAGCGATGATGTGCCGATCCTCTTCCCAGGCCGACAGGTAAAAGGCATAAGGCACGGCGTCCGTTGCGCGGCCCCCGCTGGCGGTGATCTTCTTGTTCCCCTTCTCGAATTCGGCCACCTCGACCAAATCTCCAACCTTGTGGGGACTATCTCCGGTCACCGTCACTTGCCCATGATCGAGCACCCGACCTTCGACCACTTTCTTATAGGGACTCTCGATGAAGCCGTACTCGTTGATGCGCGCGTAGCAGGAGAGCGAGCTGATCAAACCGATGTTGGGCCCCTCAGGGGTCTCGATGGGGCAAATCCGCCCGTAGTGGGTGGGATGGACGTCTCGAACTTCGAATCCGGCTCGTTCCCGGGACAGCCCGCCCGGCCCCAGGGCCGATAGCCTTCGCTTGTGGGTTACCTCCGAGAGAGGGTTGGTCTGGTCCATAAACTGGGAAAGCTGCGAAGAGCCGAAAAACTCGCGCACCGCGGCCATCACCGGCTTGGCATTGATGAGGTCGTGGGGCATGGCGGTGGCCATCTCCTGATAGACGCTCATCTTCTCCTTGATGGCCCGCTCCATGCGCACCAGACCGATCCGAAACTGATTTTCCAGAAGCTCTCCCACCGATCGCACTCGGCGATTGCCCAGGTGATCGATATCATCCACCGTACCCATGTTCTTCTGGAGCTTCAGTAAGTACTTGATCGTCTCGAAAAAGTCCGTTGGCTCCAGCAACCGTTGGTCGAGGCTGGCTTCGAGCCCGAGCTTGGTGTTGAGCTTCAAACGCCCCACCCGGGAGAAGTCGTATTTCTGGGAATTGAAGAACATCCCGTTGAAGAGAGATCGGGAGCTCTCCAGGGTCGGCGGGTCTCCCGGTCGAAGCCTGCGATAGATCTCGATGAGCGCTTCTTCAGGAGTGTGAAGCGTGTCCTTCTTGACGGTAACCGAAATGATCGGCCCCACATCCTCGCGCCCGGAGAAAAACACATCGAGGGAGGCAATTCCATTCTCAGCCAGCAAGGCGATGGCCTGGGGGGTGATCTCCTCGTTGCCTTCCAGCAGAACCTCACCGGATTCCTGGTTGACCACGTCGGTGATCGCAGCGGCGCCCTCCAAATCAGCTTCACCCACCTCGATTTCGGTGATGCCCTCGGCTCCGATTCTCTCGAAGGCGGCGCGGGTAATCCGCTTGCCGGCAGGCACAACGAGCCCTTTTTTGTCGGAGCCGGTGGCGATGTTCTTCGACAAACGCCGGCCCATCAACGACGGTGAAACATCGAGATAGAGCTTGCCGTCCTTCAGCTTGACTCGTTCGGCGCTGTAGAAAGTGCGCAGGATCTCCTCGTCTGAACGAAGCCCCAGCGCTCTCAAGAAAACGGTTGCAAGAAACTTGCGCTTGCGATCGATACGAACATAGAGCAGGTCCTTCTGGTCGAACTCGAACTCCACCCAGGAGCCGCGATAGGGGATGACCTGTCCCAGGTAGGAGTTCTTGCCGGTCTCGTGATAGAAAACCCCGGGAGAACGATGAAGCTGCGAGACGATGACCCGCTCGGTCCCATTGATGATGAAGGTGCCGTTGTCGGTCATCAGGGGGATGTCCCCGAAATAAACTTCCTGCTCCTTGATGTCCCGAATGGAGCGGACTCCCGACTCCGGATCCTTGTCGTAGACGGTGAGCCGAATCGTAACCTTGAGCGGAACCGAGTAAGTCATTCCTCGCTCTTGGCATTCTTCCACGTCGTATTTGAGCTTGAGTCCGACGGAATCGCCGCAGGTGTCACAAATCGTGCCTCGGTTCTCGTGGGCTTTGCCACAGTTGGGGCAAGGGATTTCGCGATCGCCCATGGGGTTGGTGCGAACCGTGGTTCCGCAAGTCGAGCAAAGGCGGCGGAGATGCTGCAAGCCCTCGAGCTTGCCGCACTTGCACTCCCAGGCCCCAATGGAGTACTCGACGAACTGCAGCTCACAGTTCTCCCGAAAGTCGGTGATGGGGAAGATCGACTTGAAGACAGCCTGAAGACCGGTATCCTCTCGTTCCGTAGCGAGCAGGTTCATCTGAAGGAACCGCTCATAGGACTTCTTCTGGATTTCTATGAGGTTCGGTATGGGGATCAGGGCCCGAATTTCCGAAAAGTCGACTCTTTCCCGATAAGGGTTATTAGCAAGTGTACCCATCTTGCTTCGTGACTCCTACCGCTTCACCCCGCGTGGCTCGCGAGGGAAACGCTGCAAATGACAGTTTGCGATTGACAACGAATGCAGAGAACTTTTACTTGAGCTCCACCGTAGCGCCCACATCCGCGAACTTCTTCTTGATCGCCTCAGCTTCCTCCTTGGGAACGGCTTCCCTGACCACCTTGGGAGCAGCCTCCACCACATCCTTGGCCTCTTTGAGACCCAGGCTGGTTACTTCGCGAACCACCTTGATGACGTTGATCTTTTTGTCACCCACGGCGGTGAGCTCCACGTCGAACTCGGTTTTCTCTTCCGCCACCGGCGCCGCAGTGCCGGGGGCCGCCATCGCCATAGGCATGGCGGCTGCAGCCTTGACTCCCAGTTCGTCTTCGAGTGTCTTGACCAGCTCGGCCAGATCGAGGACCGAGATGTTCTTGATGTAACTGACGACATCTTGCTGAGTAATTTCTGACATGAATTGCTCCTCCAGTCAGGGGCTCCTCTGAAGCCCCGAAATTTGCATTCGGATCCGATTACTCCTCTTTGCGCTTGTCGATCGAGGCTTTCAGAACCAAGATCAGATCACGAGCCGAAGCCTGGAACACACCCAAGAGGTTTTGAATAGGAGCTCCAAGCACGTACAACAGCTTCGCCAGGAGCTCGTCTTTGCCGGGTAAGCTGGCCAACTCTTGGAAGGCATCGGCGCTTAATTCCTTGCCTGCCACCATCCCTCCCTTGTAGGTCAGGGCGGGCACTTCTTTTGAAAAATCGTTCAGCACCTTGGCCAGAGCCACCGGGTCGGCATCGGTGTAGGCCAAGCCGGTCATACCCTGGAATTGGGCACCGAGCGGCGCGACCCTTGTACCTTCCATTGCTCTCAAGGCCAAGCTATTCTTGATCACGCGGTAGCGAGCCCCGGAAGCCCGGATCTTCCGGCGAAGCTCGGTCGCTTCACCGACCTTCAACCCTCGGAAGTCCAGCGCGAAAACCACTGGATGGGCGGCAAAATCCCGGCCGAGCGCCTCAACGGTTGACTGCTTTTCGGTTCGGTTCATCTATTTAGCTCCCACCGAGGCGGGGTCGATGCGCAGTCCCGGCCCCATGGTGGACGAAACCGCAATGCTCCGGATGTACTTACCCTTGGCGGCTGCAGGTTTAGCCTTGAGGACGCTGTCCACCAGGGTTTGCACGTTCTCGAGCAACCGATCCTCGGGAAACGACGCCTTGCCTACCGGTGCGTGAACGATGCCGGATTTGTCGACCCGAAACTCGACCTTGCCGGCTTTGATCTCCTTGACCGCCTTGGCCACGTCAAAGGTGACCGTGCCGGTTTTCGGATTCGGCATGAGGCCCCGCGGACCGAGAATCTTGCCCAGTTTTCCCACGCTCTTCATCATGTCCGGCGTGGCCACCACGGTATCGAAGTCCATGAAGCCTTTTTGGATCTTCTCCACCATTTCCTCGCCCGCAACCAGGTCGGCTCCCGCCTCCTCCGCCTCTTTCATCTTCTCCCCCGAGGCGATGACCAGGACGCGGCGGGTTCTGCCGAGCCCGTGGGGGAGCACCACCGTCCCTCGCACCATCTGGTCGGCGTGCTTTGGATTGACCCCGAGCCTCAGAGCGACCTCGACCGTTTCGTCGAAGTTCGCGTAAGCCACTTTCTTGACGAGGCCGATCGCTTCCTCGATGCTAAACGGATCCGCCTTGCCAATCGTCTCTTCTGCTTTTCTGTGCTTTTTGCCTGCCATACTTTCTCACCCAGCTAACCGTTACCCGGCGACCTCGATTCCCATGCTGCGTGCCGTCCCCATGATGATTTGCCGAGCCCCCTCGAGATCGGCGGCATTCAAATCCGGCATCTTGGTTTTGGCAATCTCGTCTATTTGTTTCATGCTGACCGTTCCCACCTTGTCACGGTTGGGCTCAGACGAACCCTTGGCGATCCCTACCGCGCGTTTCAAAAGAACAGCCGCCGGCGGGGTCTTGGTAATAAAGGCGTACGAACGGTCCTGAAAAACGGTGATGACCACCGGGATGATGAGACCCTCGTCCTTCGCGGTTTTAGCGTTGAAGGCCTTGCAAAAATCCATGATGTTGACGCCGTGCTGCCCCAGCGCAGGTCCCACCGGAGGAGCCGGCGTGGCCTTTCCGCCGGGAATTTGAAGTTTAATTAGTCCGATTATTTTTTTCATGGCTTTTTATTAACCGCGGAAACGCCGAGGTCGAAGAGGATTCTTCTCGGCGCTGTCTGCGCCTCTGCGGTTATGTTTTCTCCACCTGTAAGAAGTCCAGTTCTACCGGGGTCGAGCGTCCGAAAATCGTCACCATGACCTTGAGGGTGTTGCGATCCAGGTTAACCTCATCGACAAAACCCGAGAAGTTGCTGAAAGGCCCGTCGATGATACGAACCGATTCTCCAGGCTCGAACGTGTACTTGGGCTTCGGTTTCTCCGCCGCTACCGTAACTTGGTGAATGACCTGGTCGACTTCCTCCTGGGTCAAGGCTGAAGGCTTTTGCCCCGCCCCCACGAAGCCCGTCACCTTGGGTGTGTTCTTCACCACATGCCAGGTCGTGTCGTTCATTTCCATTTGCACCAGGACGTATCCAGGGAAGAACCGCTTGGGGCTGACGACCTTTCGACCGCCCTTCATTTCCACAACGTCTTCGGTGGGTATCAATACTTCACCGATTTGTTCTTCGAGTCCAAAGGCATTAACTCGCTGCTTCAAGCTCTCGGCGACCTTCTTCTCGAACCCCGAATAGGTGTGGACTATGTACCACTGCTTGGTCATCAGGCTTTCCACTGTCACGAAGCTCCCACGAGCCGTGTAATGAACGCGGCGGCGTATGAAAGAATCAGATCCAGACCGTAGAGGTAGAAGCCGAAAAAGAACACGGTGATCACCACAACCACCGTCGTGCTCTTGACTTCCTTTCGGGGCGGCCAAGTGACTTTCTTGAGCTCGTTGCGAACTTCAATGATGAAAGTCGTTGCCCGCCGGTAAGACTCCACAAGCTTCACGGCGACCCTACCTTTCAGCCTTGGCAGGCCAGGAGGGGCTCGAACCCCCAACCCCCGGTTTTGGAGACCGGTGCTCTACCAATTGAGCTACTGGCCTACGCATCATGGTACCTGGCTGCAGGGACAACCCCCCGGGAGACTTACTTCGTCTCCTTATGCATGGTGTGGGAGCGACAAAAGCGGCAATACTTCTTGAGCGAGAGCCGGTCGGTAGTCCGCTTCTTGTTCCGAGTAGAGGTGTAGTTTCGCCTCTTACATTCGCTGCAAGCCAAGGTGATGATATCCCGCGCCATAGTCCGAATCTACTCCTCAATGTCGGTGAGGGTACCGGCACCCACCGTGCGGCCACCTTCACGGATGGCAAACCGCAATCCCTTTTCCATCGCGATAGGCGTTATCAACTCGATCGCCAGGTTCGTGTTGTCACCCGGCATCACCATCTCCACACCTTCCGACAAGGTCACCACACCCGTCACGTCCGTCGTACGAAAGAAAAACTGAGGTCGGTAACCGTTAAAAAACGGCGTGTGACGGCCTCCTTCTTCCTTCGCCAGAACGTAAACCTCCGCCCGGAACTTCCTGTGGGGCATGATCGAGCCCGGCTTCGCCAAAACCATCCCGCGCTCGACTTCGTCCTTGTCCGTGCCTCGCAACAAAACTCCGATGTTGTCCCCAGCCACCCCCTCGTCCAGCAGCTTCTTGAACATCTCCACACCGGTCACGACACGCTTGCGAGTCTCTCGGATGCCCACGATCTCGATCTCTTCGCCCACCTTCACCTGGCCGCGCTCCACTCGGCCCGTCACCACCGTGCCACGGCCCAATATCGAAAAAACATCCTCGATGGGCAGCAAAAACGGCTTGTCAATGTCACGCTCCGGCAACGGTATATACGTGTCCAGAGCCTCCATCAACTCCATCACCGCCTTCGACTCCGGGGCCTCGGCATCACCGCTTCCCTCGAGGGCTTGCAAGGCGCTGCCACGGATCATCGGGATGTCGTCGCCAGGAAATTTGTACTCCGTCAACAACTCCCGAACCTCGAGCTCTACCAAATCCAGCAACTCCGGATCATCCACCGCGTCCGTCTTGTTCAAAAACACCACGATGTAAGGAACACCAACCTGACGGGCCAGCAAGATGTGCTCCCGCGTCTGAGGCATCGGTCCGTCCGCCGCCGATACCACCAGAACCGCTCCGTCCATCTGTGCCGCTCCGGTTATCATGTTCTTCACGTAATCCGCATGACCCGGGCAGTCCACATGAGCGTAGTGACGGTTCGCCGTCGAGTACTCCACGTGAGCCGTCGCTATCGTGATGCCACGCTCACGTTCCTCCGGTGCGTTGTCGATCGAGTCGAAGCTCCGATACGCAACTTGGTCGTCCATCTTTGCCAGAATCTTCGTGATGGCTGCCGTCAAAGTCGTCTTGCCGTGGTCCACGTGGCCTATCGTACCCACGTTCAC
>SDBT01008735.1_pt1 | contig 16507 bp, 17 predicted proteins | sample 2277101 | NCBI WGS metagenome assembly SDBT01 (sample SAMN10404973, study PRJNA504765) | marine sediment metagenome | isolation source: marine sediment core GS10_PC15, 103 cmbsf | place: Arctic Ocean: Southern Knipovich Ridge | collected 2010 | reverse complement strand
GAATGTTCTTCCGTAAGATTAGGAGCTACTTTCACTAATTCATTAAATGCATTATGTAAATTATTTTTTAGTGCATCAAGTTCAACATCGCCTTTTGTCTCTTCAGAATTAATTCTTTCGACAGATGCTGTAAAATATGGTTCTTCCTCTAAATATGAAAGGATCTTGACTCTTTGGACACCTTGCACAATTGCGGATTTACTATTGTCGGGCATATCAAATACTTTTAGGACGATAGCTAATGTACCATATGCATATAGATCTGTTGGTTTAGGATCTTCAATGGAACCATCTTCCTGAGCGACTACAACAATATGCTTGTCTTTTGGATCTAATTCATCAATAAGTTTTAGTGATCTTTCTCGACCTATATAAATTGGAATAACTTGTTGTGGAAAAAGTACCGTATTTCTTAATGGCATGACAGGATATGACCCTGTTTTGCTTGTTTCGTCGGGTTCGATTATTATATCTTTACTATATTTTTCGCTCATAAAAATCCTTTAATTATGTATCTCTTTTAATCTCAAAAAGTGTGCCAAAGATAAAATACGGTTTTACTGACATAAAATTACTAATATGACTGATAAAATGGCAGGGATAATTCTATTAATAACATATTTCACTTTCAAGTTTTCAAAATTAATGATGCCTGTTCATCCGCATGATACGAACTGCGAACTAACGGACCTGATTCGACTATTTCAAACCCCATTTTCAATCCTTCTTTTTTATACATATCAAATTCAGACTTTTCAACATATCTATCTACAGAGAGGTGATTTTTGGTCGGTTGCAAGTATTGACCAACCGTAAATATTTTTACTCCTAATTCAGCAATCTGCAGCATTGTTTTCATAACCTCTTCTGAAGACTCCCCCAAACCTACCATCATACCGCTTTTTGTTAGCAAACCATATTCAACCGATTTCTGCAAAACTTCTAAGGTTCGTTGCCATACTGCCTGCGCTCTAACTTGTTTGCTAATTCTTTCAACACATTCGACATTATGGCTAAATATATCAGGTTTAGCATCAAATACTCTTTGGAGGGCAGGAAGATACCCTTGAAAATCAGGCGTTAAAACCTCAACTGTACAATTTGGTGCTGTTTTTCGAATTTCTGCAATAGTTTCTGCCCAAATTGTTGCGCCAAAATCATTTTTTAAATCGTCACGATCGACAGACGTTAACACCACATGTCTCAAACCCATCTCTTCAACTGCTTGACTGATCCGAGTTGGCTCATTTAAATCTAATGATGACGGCTTCCCGGTTTTGACCGAGCAAAATCCACAAGAACGAGTGCATACATCTCCTAAGATCATAATAGTAGCCGTTTCCCTGCCCCAACAATCATAAATATTGGGACAGCGAGCCTCTTCGCAGACCGTATTAAGACGGTTACCCGAGATGATTTTATTAATATTTTTATAACCATCCGTAATTCGTAATTGGATTTTAGGTTTGGCTGAACGTGGTATATTCATTTTATATGCTTATTTAAAATATTTTACAAATTCTTTGATAATTATTTCTTTCACTAATTTTAATTTAATATTCTTACTTAATAATTGTTCCATAGATGTCACTTTACAATTATCTATTCCACAAGGAATTATTCCCTCATAATATGACAAATCGGTATTTACATTCAATGCAAATCCATGCATTGTAACACCATTTTTCACTCTTACACCTATTGCACCTATCTTCTCATCACCAACCCATACACCAATCAATTTATCGCGTATTTGAGCAGATATGTCAAACTCCTTCAAAACATTAATTAAGATACCTTCTAATGTATGAATGTATCTTCCAATACTCATGTTAAGATTTTTTATATTAATTATGGGATATCCAACTAATTGACCCGGACCGTGGTATGTTACATCGCCGCCGCGGTCAATATTATAAATTTCCACATCTTTTGGATAATTAGATAAAATATTGCTTTGATCGGCATTTTTCCCGAGAGTATAAACGTGTTCATGCTCGACAAATATAATAGAGTTATTTAATTCCTGATTAAAAACTTTATTATGAGTGTCAACCTGTTGCTCTAAACTAATTTTATAAGAGCATTGTTCTAGATCAATAATATTTAATGACACTTGTTCCTACAAATTCTTAAGTCCAATAATGCTGAAGAACTCATTTCTTGTTTCAACTTCATCATGAAACTCACCAATCATTGCGGATGTAGTAGCAAAACTATTTTGTTTTTCAACTCCGCGCATCTGCATACAAAGATGTCGTCCCTCAATAATTACTGCAACACCGATTGGATCCAACACATCTTTTAATGTATAAGCAATTTGATGTGTTAAACGTTCCTGCACTTGAAGTCGTCTGGCAAACACATCAACTAATCTTGGTATTTTCGATAATCCGATGAGTTTACCATTCGGTATATAACCTACGTGTACTTTTCCAAAAAAGGGTAACATATGATGTTCACACATACTAAAAAATTCAATATCACGCACTACCACCATTTCTGAGCATTCTTCATCCTCAAAAATTGCTTTATTGATAATATCATCCAAATCTGCAGTATAACCACGTGCTAAATATTCCCACGCGCGGGCAACCCGATTTGGTGTTTTTACAAGACCTTCCCTCGTAACATCTTCACCGATTTCTTCTAACAAAATACTAGTAATATTTTCTATTTTTTTTAAATCAATTGTCATAATGCTTCTTCCTTAAATGAATGATAGCCCCATTTTTCCTCGTCAGGATCATCGTGTACTTTTGGTTTTAAATACCATACACCTAAATAAAATAAAGGTGTATCAAGAAAAGCTACCATAACTTTAAATATAAAACCATTTTCAAGCAAACCGGGGAATCGTGACCATTCTATTACTCCGGTTATACAAAGCAGGAAAAGTACACTGGCAGTATCAACAAATTGTGATATAATTGTTGATCCATTATTTCTCAACCAAAGATGCTTACCTTTTGTTAATCTTTTCCAAAAATGAAAAATTCTGATATCAATAAATTGAGCAATTAAATAGGCAATCATTGATGCAAACACGGCTGGACCAAATAATCCAAAAACCTTATTGAATGTTTCATTATTAACCGGTGACCACACTGTTTGAGGCATCGCATTTGCGAGAAGTACTACACCCATAACAAACATGCTTGCAACCAAACCGGAAATAACAATTTGATCAGCTTTTTTCTTGCCATATAACTCAGAAATTAAATCTGTAACTAAAAAAGTTATTGGATAGGGCAATATTCCAACCGACAGTTCAAAAGTATAAATTCCGAATGGAGTCCATGTGAAAAACTTTTGAAATATTAGATTTGACGTTATCAGCGATGCAATAAAAATACCGCCGAGAATTACGTATAATCGATTTCTAAATTCCATTATCCGTAATAATCCGTGTAGATAGTCGGTGTTTCAACAATTCTGATCCGATGTAATTTAGCATCTTTTAGATGTTTTGATATTTCTTCCCAAATAAAAATAACTAAATTTTCCGAAGATGGCTGTTTATCTTTAAACCATGGTAAATCTTTTTCAAATTGACTGTGATCTAATTTACTAAGTACATGATCATTAACGATTGTTGAAAGCTCTCCCAAATCGATTAGAAAACCGGTTTCGGGATTAATGTCCCCCGTTACAGTTACTTCTAATTTGTAATTGTGCCCGTGTACTCTTGCATCGGGACCGAATACTTCCTTATTTTTCTCATCAGACCAATTTGATTGACCATATTGATGTGCCGCACAAAAATGATATACCTTTGTTATGTATGGATTGCTCATAAGTATTAATTCTTAATTTAAATGAATACAAAATTTAGGATTATCTTATAGGCGACAAAAGATATTTTAATTTGAGATATTTGCAGACGGACACAAATCAGCTTATACACATTTACCACACATAAGCTACCAATACATCACTTACTTTAATTCACCTGACTTTGAGAACAAAACATCACTAAATATTACATTTGAATTATGATAAATATATTATAAATATTAAACTTATATGGTTGATTAATAGTAAAATGATTAATTATTGAAAAGCGTTAACAAATAACAATATAAAAAACATTAGTATTTTAAGGAACTGCAATTGTATATTTTGGTATAAGGTTTAAAGAATTATTCAGCCCCTGACGACCGTATATCCAATTATTCAGGATATACCGAACTCAGGGGTTTTTGATTTGGAGAGGTAAATGAAACAAGAAAAATATATTCAAATAGGATCAACAGCTATACTAGTAGATGGCTCATTCTTTCTAAAAAGATATTATAAATGTTTTCCTAACAGTAAAATGCATAGTCCCAAAACTGTTGCAAAAAATATGTACACAATGTTATTAAAACATGTTGAGGGACAAACTCTTTACAGAATTTTTTACTATGATAGCCCTCCTCTAGATAATAGAGTTCATAATCCAATCACTAGTCGTAATATAAATTATGGAAACACTGACCTCGCAAAATTCAGAAAAGAATTTCACAAGGAATTAAAAAAACTTAGAAAAGTAGCACTACGATTTGGTTATTTGGTTAGCAGAAATAGCTGGAAAATACATTCACGTCATACAAAACCACTTATTAAGAAAGAAATAACAATAGATGATTTAACAGAACATGATGTTTACTATGAAATTAAACAAAAAGGCGTAGATATTCGAATCGGTTTGGATATTGCTTCTTTAAGTTATAAAAAACAAGTAAATAGGATTATTCTTGTGTCAGGCGATAGCGACTTTGTTCCAGCAGCAAAATTAGCTCGACGCGAGGGAATTGATTTTATTTTAGATCCAATGTGGCATATTATCAATGATGAACTTTTTGAACATATTGATGGATTAAAATCACTATGTAAAAAACCTAAATAAACAAGTAAAACGATTATACGATTTTAATTGTTATGGGCTTTATTAAAATTTAGGACAAAGAACAATTAACTTGATATCATATATTGTGATTTCAAGTTAATTGTTTATTGTTAGGACACAAATCAGCTAATACACATTTACCACATTGCGGTCGTCTTGCAATACAAACTGCGCGACCATGATCAATAATCATATGGGTTAATTTAACCCAATCTTTTTTGTCAAATATTTCCATTAATTCAGATTCCATTTTCACAGCATTTTTTGTATTACTGAATCCTAATAAATTAAAGATACGGATCATATGAGTATCTATCACCATTGATGGAACATCAAAACACTCTCCAAGCACACAATTGGCTGTTTTTCTACCAACTCCCGGTAAACTTACCAAATCTGCCATGTTTGTTGGAACTTGACCATTATTCTCATCGATAATCTTTAAAGCAGAACCTTGTATTGATCGTGCTTTAGAATTATGATATCCGGCCGAATGAATATCTTGCGCTAATTCCTCAACATCGCAATATGCGAAATTTTCTACACTCTTGTATTTTGTAAATAAATCGGGTGTGATTTGGTTCACTCTTTTATCGGTACATTGTGCCGATAAAATTGTTGCCACCAATAATTGATGATCAGTTTTGTAATTTAAAGAACATTTCGCTTCGGGATATTCTGCTTTTAATCGTTGTACAATTTCCGCAGCACGTTTTCGCTCCAAAGCGATATCTTTTGCCATATTATGAAATAAGTGTGTGAAGATTCTTTACAAACGATGATTTTGGGAGGATAATATCGCAACCGGCGGCTTTTAATCGATCATAAGTTTCCTTGTGAATCACCTTCATATAACCAGCAATTTTCATGTTTTTATTGATATTTCGTAAACCTGCGACAAAAGCAACCGTTTGGAAGACAGAATCGTCTAAATCTAAGATAACTAATTTTATATCATCATTGATTTGAGACAGACCAAACCGCTCACCTTCTGCAAATTTTACCGACATATTTTGGTCAGTTAGAGCTTCGGAAATCTTAGTTCCTAAACGAAAATTCTTTACAAATAGTAGTATGTCAGGCATGGTATTTCTACTCCCTAGTGGTTATCAAAATATTATTACGTCTTTCTTTTTATAATGTTTTCCATCATGTCGAATTGTACATGCTGCGATATCCGGATCGTGCTCGAAAAATAACATCCATTTTTTTTCCACGGCATCACGATACAATTGTTTTTTCTCTTCAATTGTTACTATTGGTTGTACATCGTACGCCATTACCCACGGTGAAGGAATATGCGCAGAAGTTGGAATTAAATCAGCGCCATAGACTAACGTATTGTTGTTATCGGTAATTACCGGTAGCATCATACCCGGTGTGTGTCCGTTTGAAATAATTATACCAATATTTGGTAAGAATTGCTCTGTTCCGCTCACAAAATTTATCATATCGTTCTCAGCTAAAACAGTCCAGTCATCTTGCATAAAGCTACCCTGATCTTTTTCACTTGGCGAATTAGCTGTTTGCCAGTTAACCTTACTCATCCAATATTTTGCGTTTGGAAACGATGGTACAATTTTCCCATCTTCTATTTTAGTATTTCCACCAATATGATCAAAATGCAAATGTGTGCAGAAAACGTCAGTTATATCTTCAGCTGTAAAACCGACCTCAACTAAGGATGAATCTAAACTAACTGTCGTAGTATCAATTTCATATATTTTTTTGAACTTCTCCTGCCATTTATCGCCATTGCCGGTATCAATTAATATTCGCTTATCTTTATTTACTAACAATAATGAACGGGTAACCATTTGAATTCGGTTCAATTCGTCGGAGGGCATTTTTTTATTCCACAATGTTTTAGGGATAATACCAAACATTGCACCACCATCTAATCTAAAATTACTAGTGAGAATTGGGTATAATTCGTATCCGGCTATATTCATAAAATCAACAATGCTACCAATTTATCCGCCATAATGCCAGTTGGTATCTGCCATACTAAGCATATCTATATCTTTACGCAGAATTGTGTTTACAACTTCACAAATAAATATTGAATGATCGCCTTTATTAATTATTTCAATAATTTTAACTTCTAAAATCATAGGTATATCGTCTAAAATTGGATTATTTAACTCACTCCAAGTAATATCATATCCGTTAATCGAATTTTTTGATTGATCTTTTATTTTAAAAAAGGATGAGACCATTGAAAACTGTTCTTTGTTTGGTAAATGAACAGCTAAATATCCATTTATTTTTGCCACCCTATATAAAGAAGAATCTTTACGAATCGCTAAAGCAATATATGATGGATCAATGGATATTTGGGTAACGAAAGAAATAACTGCGCCGGTGGCAAAATTCCCTTCTTTTGTAGTAATAATAAATAGTCCGTTAGGAATTTTTCTTAGTATCGTTTTCTTATGTTCAAGATTCATCTGAATAAATCTATTTAACCAATACCATTTTTTTTGTAAAGGAGGCGTCATCTAATATCAAATTATAAATATAGACGCCGCTACCAACAGGATTACCATTTTTATCTGTTCCATTCCATGTTATACTTTTTTTACCGGATGATTCAAATTCATTAACCAAAGTAATTACTTTTTTACCTAAAATATTATATATATCAATTTTGACATTTGCATCTTTTTTCAAGTCGTATCCAATGGTGGTTGAAGCATTAAACGGGTTAGGATAATTTTGATATAATTCAAATTTTTCAGGTAAAGAAAAATCACCTATCGACAAACTATCAATATGTATCATAACTCCACCTACCAATAAACTATCAACATTAATCGCTTTCCAAATATCAATAATTCCATATCCGTAAACATTATCAGGAGTACTTGATTGATTTGCTGTTTGCATTAACGCTAATCGAACCATCATTGGCGTCCAGGATGGATTGGCGCTTAATAATACTGCAACTGCACCGGCTACTAACGGTGTTGATAAAGATGTACCACTCGCGTAAGCGTATGGAAGAACACCATTAGAGGCACTGTATGTACTTACGCCCCATGCACAAACTTCAGGTTTAATCCTGCCGTCAAAAGAAGGTCCACGCGAACTAAAACCTGCTATTAATCCGGTGTTATTAACAGCACCGACAGATATTACATTATCAGCATCCGCCGGAGCGATGATATGGTTCCATTGGTTACCATTCTCATTTCCTGCTGCAGTTACACAAACCATTCCCAAGCTTACGGCAATATCTACTGCAACGGTGGTTACGGCGGTATTTCCATCCATATCTTCCCAATCGTACCAATCGGTGTAACCGAGTGAAGATGACATTACATCTGCTCCACGTGCCTCACCCCATTCTAAAGCACGTACATAGTTATCTTCCTCAATCTCAATTTCTTGATCTAATATTTCGGTTTTTGCCAGTAAAAAATCAGCTTTGAAAGCGGGTCCTATCAATGAGCCGGGAGCATAGCCACCAAGTGCTGAAAATGTTGCTGTGCCATGATTATGCTGACCTGTTGGATCACCATCTTCATTTTTTGTAGTTGAATCATTGTTAATCACATCCCATTCGGCAATCACGTTTAACGAGTCAAAAACAGGATGATCTAAATTATAACCGGTGTCCAGCATCAAAACTGTCACGCCTTGTCCATAGAATCCTGCATTATGTGCTGTATGCACATTGATTTGTTCTAACTGTGCTTGTGCATTTCCGTAATCAATATCACTTATTGATTTGGTCTTCTGTAGGCTTCTGCTCAATGGTGTTTCTGCTAATTTTTTGCGATGAAATTGATTCACCGGTTTAATATCCTTTACAAATGGCATATATGATATTTCAACTAATTCACTTTCCGTACATTCAATTGATATTGCATTTAACCATCGGCTTTGATGCCGAAGTTCCGCACCTGTATTTAATACTTTATTTATATAATCATCAGATGGATTTAGATCGTACCAATCGTAATTTTTATTTGGATTTACCTTATTACGTCTTTTTAATGCTTTCGGTGATATAGTTGGTTTCTTCACACTCTTAGTTTTATCAGTAAAGTATATCCACGCATGATATTTGCCATTATCTCGAATCGCAGCGTCAAATTTTTGCAATCGATGTACTTGTCCTTGAGTAAAAACCGATAATACAAAAATGATTGTTAAAATGTTTTTATACATAATTTCACTAATTAAATTATTCTATAGCCGATAAGTTCACAATTATTTTTGAATCAATCAAACAGAAGTTTTTAAAACAAAAAACCCGATTATTCGGGTTTTTTGTTTTCGCTATTTACTTTTTATTATTAACAGATTTTTTCCGATTGAGCATCTAAAACTGCTATTGCAGTAATATTAACAATATCTTGTACTGTACTGGCAAATGCTTGTAATACATGTACCGGTTTTGACATACCCATGAGTATTGGTCCAATTGATGTTGCTCCACCTAGCTGTTCTAATAATTTGTAGGATGCATTACCGGACATTAAATCCGGAAATATTAACACGTTAGCTTCAGTTTGCAATGCTGAAAATGGATATCTCTTTTGCAAAATTTCCGTCGAGACAGCAACATCGGCATGCATACCACCTTCTACTAATAATTCAGGGTCCTTTTCGTGAATTATTTCGATTGCTTGCATTATTTTATCATATTGCGGATGCCTTACACTACCGAAATTGCTAAAACTCAGCATTGCCATTCTAGGTACAACACCGAGACGACGAGCTTCTCGAGCAGTGAGTAATGCGATTTCTGCTAATGTTTCAGCATCCGGATCGATATTAACGGTAACATCGGCAAATATCTTCATTTTATTTTTAAACGCCAAAATATGCATGCCGGCAACATGTTTCACACCTTCGCAGGTTTTAAGAACTTTCAGTGCAGGTCGCAATATATCAACATAATCCTGAACTACACCGGAAACCATACCATCTGCGTCGCCGTTTTTTACCATCATTGGTCCAAACCAATTTTCTTCCCTGATCCGCTTAAACGCTCTCGTTCTTGTCATTCCTGTGCGCTGACGTTGCGCATAAAGCTGTTTTTCATATTCAGAACATTTCGAAGAATCCGACGGATTGACGATTTCTACACCATCTAGCTTAATATGTAATCGCTTTGCCTCAGCTTTAATCTTGTCGGGATCACCTAACAAAATAGGAATTGCTATTTTTTCGGAGATTATTTGACTGCTTGCTCGGATAATTCTTTCCGATGTACCCTCCGGAAATACAATTCTTTTGGGATCTCTTTTTGCTTTGTGAATGATGGTGCGCATTAACTCGCGACCTCGACCTAACCGTGCTTCCAATTGATCTCTATACTCATCAATATCAATTATTTTCTCAGCTACTCCACTATCCATAGCAGCTTGAGCAACTGCCGAAGCTTCCCAAATTAATACTCTCGGGTCAAAAGGTTTCGGAATTATATAATCCGGTCCAAATTCAAGATGGGAGGTTCCATAAACGCTCATGACTTCATCAGGGACATCTTCCTTAGCAAGTTTTGCCAATGCTTTAGATGCAGCAATTTTCATTTCTTCATTAATCGTTTTTGCCTGAACGTCTAAAGCTCCGCGAAAGATAAATGGAAATCCTAACACATTATTTACTTGATTAGGATAATCTGAACGGCCGGTAGCCATAATCACATCGTCACGCGCAGCTTTTGCATCCGGATAAGTTATTTCCGGGTCCGGATTTGCCATAGCAAAAACCATTGGTTTATCTGCCATAGACTTGACCATTTCTTGGGAAACAAGGCCGGCTCGAGATAATCCAACAAAAACATCGGCGCCTTTCATCGCCTCTGCGAGCGTACGTAATTTTGTGTCAACAGCGAACTTTTCTTTGTACTTGTTCATACCCTCTTTGCGACCTTTATATAAAACTCCTTTACTATCACACATAATAATATTTTCGATTTTAACTCCAAATCGCAGATAATGCGTTGCACACGCAACAGCTGATGCACCGGCACCACTAATAACAATTTTAATTTTGCTCATCTTTTTGTTAGTAAGCTCAACGGCATTAACCAAAGCTGCCGCAGAAATGATTGCTGTTCCATGCTGATCGTCATGAAAAACAGGAATGTTCATTTCTTTGATTAGTCGTTTCTCAATCTCGAAACATTCAGGTGCCTTAATATCTTCTAAATTTATTCCGCCAAATGTTGGTTCCATCAATTTGACTGCATTTACAATTTCATCTATATTTTTTGAGTCTAATTCAATATCGAATACATCAATGTCGGCAAACCGCTTGAACAATACACCCTTTCCTTCCATCACGGGTTTCCCGGCTAAGGCACCGATATCACCCAATCCCAACACTGCTGTACCATTTGTTACAACTGCTACAAGATTGGCGCGAGCTGTATAAATATTGGCAAGACTTGGATCTCTTTCGATCTCAAGACATGGATCAGCAACTCCGGGCGTATACGCAAGCGACAAATCACGTTGGGTAATACAAGGTTTTGTTGCAACTACTTCTATCTTTCCCGCTCGACCGGTGGAATGATAATCTAAAGCTTCTTTTTTTGTTACCATAATATCCTCTTTTTAGGGTAAATCTTTTAAAATTGACTATAAAATTTAATAGTATTAAATATTAAAAAACGAGTAAAACAGGATTTATTTATCCACTTTTTTTATCCAACAAAAATACATGTTAAATATTAGGTTTTTATTGAATTGAAAGTACGATATATTTGATGCAATCTCCCCGCTGTCATGCCGATTCCAAAAATTATTATGCAGTAGAATAATAAATTCGATTTAAAGAACCAATCAATAATTGCTAAGATCGTTATGACATTCATAGAATCCGGATAACGAAAAAGGGACTGGACAAATCCTCGTCTTTGGATATCTAGTCCACTATTAGTTGATGAAATGATTTTTTCGGTTTTTATTGTAAATAATGCTGCGAGGAATCCCGCAATAAGTGTTACTATTTGTCCTGTCTCCAAAAATATTCCCAACCCCAATCCAAAATAGTAAAATGGTATTACAATCATATGTCCAATTAGGTCTAGAAATTTTCCACTTTCACTTTGCTGGTTTTTCCATCTTGCTACTTCGCCATCACTACAATCTAAGATATATCCTAACTGTAAAAACAAAGCCCCTAAAACAAATCTTCCAAAACCAAATAGAATCGCTCCAATTACTCCCAAAATCTCCTGAAGAATTGTTACTTGGTTTGCTGAAATAGGCGTTCTAACAAATACCCATGTAAAGAAAATGGAAATTGGTCTTACTACATATTTGGCATACGGTTCGGGTTCAATTTCCTTTTGAACAATTTTTTTAAGATTTTTTAATGTTGGACTTGTCATTTATAAAAAACACTATCCACTATAGATTTAGCTTCTTCAAAATCTTCTAAAAAATCGATTTCTTTGCTTGGCAGATCTGTTACATCTTCATAATAGAGTGCATTTTCTGATAAAAGCGGATCAATGGCAGCCTCAAAATAATCCGATTTACCTCCTGCAGAAATCAGATTATTCAAGGAATTAAAAAACTCTTTCATAAACAGTTGTGAAAATTTAGCAACGCCGATAAATTCTCCTAACGAATTTTCCTCTATTAGTTTTTTCCCTATCGCAACAATGCGATTATTTTCACCTTCTATTACCTTCACCTCCTCCTGACCACATTGTTTAATTTCGACTGCTAGGAGGTTTTTTTGTTTTGAAACTATTAAGCGTTTTAATAACTCAATCGGAAATAATACATCTGCATTCATTAATAAAATATCATCACCTTGGGCTATTTCTCGACACAACCATACTGAATAAGCAGTATTTGTTTCAAAAAAATGATGATTTGTTATGACTGATAGTTTAAAATCATTATGATTTTTCTTAATGTGGTCAATAAATAACTCTTTGTAATAACCCAATACAAGAATTATTTCCGATAAACCTATTGATCTTAATGCATCTAATTGGTAGTCAATTATAGGCTTATTGTTAATTTTCAGTAAACTCTTTGGAGTATCTAATGTTAACGGATACAACCTACGCGATACTCCCGCTGCTAGTATTATTGCTTTCATAATATAAATTTACGCAGTATTTGGGATCACATTCTTTGAAAGAATATTATCAATTGTTGTTTTAATTCTGTTTGATGCATTGCCATCACACGTATCAAAATATTTTTCCTTATCTTGTTTGATGTTATCAATTCTATCTGGAGTTGGATTTAAAGCACTATAAATTGCATCTTTTAGTTGTAACGGAGAATTTATATGAATAAATGATTTATTCAGGAATTTCTCATCATGTAATAATAGTGGTTCATCATCCCTATGTTTCAAATTATTGTCATCTAAATCATAAACTATACCAACCTTATTAGTAATTAGGAATTCAGAAATAGCTCCCGATGCCTCCGAAATAAGAGTATCAGCGACGGCATAGAATGGTATAATATTATATGAGTCACGAGGAATTAATACAGCATGATCATACTGTGATATTCTTTTTTTTATAATTTTACTCTGATTACGATTGGCGTATTTACCCATCCATGAATAATGGTGAAGTTTAATAATCAAATTGTAATCTTTTGTGGCGTTAAATATTTCATCTTTTAATTCATACAACGATGTAGGTTTATAAGTAGGAGCATAAAGTACAGTTTTCTTATTTGTATCAAGACCAAGTTGTGATAATATTTTGGACTTATTAAACTTGTTATTCAGAATTGGATCCATCTTAGGAAACCCAACAATTTCAGTCCTTGAGGAACCAAGACAAGCTGCATTGGTCAATTTATCAACTGCGTATCGACTTTCTACAAATATTAAATAATTATCATTTTTATGTTTTTTTAACTCTCTAATTGTTACAGATTTATTAAAGATCGGACCATGATAAACCATACATATTAAACTATTCGGATAATTACTGCTATCAACTACATCTGAAACAAATACCACATCAAAATTTTCTTCCTTTTGAGCGATTCTCACGTTAGTGTTTATAAATCTTTTTAAATACTCTTTAGTTTTTTTTCTCCTAAATATACCTAAATGGTAATCAAAGTCATGCGATAAGGTAATAGCAATATCATAGCTTTTATCATGACTGAATACATCAATTACGGGCTCCAATGCCGGTAAATGGTATAAATAATTTAATTTGAATAATATTTTTTTAGATTTGCTCATTTGTACAACTTATTAGGAAACTAACTGTCTGGTTTTCCACCTATTCAATATATCTTTCATATTAAATTTACTTTTAGAGGATCGTCCATTTTTAAGAATATTAGATACTGCATTTAATATTCGCTCAGATGATTTACCGTCATTATAAGGGTGTAATTCATCGCGATAAAACAGGCGATTTTCTTTAAATTCATCAGGATCATTAAGTGCACGAATTAGTGCTCCTTCTAAGTCTAAGGATGAAAAAATATTTATTCCTTTATCGACACGAGTTTTGGCGTTAAATGTTATTATAGGTTTGTCAAAAAGTAAGTATTCATATGCAGCGGATGATGTATCTGTCAGCAAAATATCTGATTCGGACATATTTTGTAATATATTGTGATCGGTAACTATTCTGAAATTATCACTCTCTAACATTTCATATTGTTTTACCAATGCTGTATCCATTAATTCATGGAACTTAACAAGCCAGTTATAATTTAGTTTTTGTAAAGATTTTATGACATCAAAAAGTTTATAAGCAGAAGTCAATTTCTTGCTAAATGTGGGAGCATATAAAATTGTTGGAAAATCGTTTCCAAATATTGACGAATTAAAATTCTCTCGAGTAGTTATAACATCTAATTTCGGCCAACCCGTTTCTCTAATTATATATTTCCCATTTTTGTTTTTATTTTTAAACTTATCAGTAATGAATGGACCCGGTGTACAATACATATCAAAAAGTCCGTTTAATCGGTAATGTCCATGTTTTTCTTCGCCTAAACCATGAAATATCTGGACTTTTAGTCCCGGCCAATGAAATGGCACAATATTACCGGGCGCAAAAATTACGTCAGGATTATATTTCATGACTTCGTTGTTCGTTTCAAACCAAATATTTTTTTTAGTTCCAAAGTGTTGATTATTAATTGAAAACCAAAACACTTCACCACAACCATTTTTAATAATAAAATTGTATAATGGATTTAATATTGGATATGAATAATCCTTTGTTAAAAATAGTAGATATTTAGTTACTTTATTAGCCATTTTATTAATGCCAATTTACTTCCTTGGAAACTATGTGAATCAAGCCCTCATGTTATTACTAAATAATTAGTAATAACATATTGTAACCAGGTAAATTTAACCTACTTGATTAAGTATACAAATTTTCTTAATGAAAAAAGTTGTGAAAAACAGTAGACCAATATTTATTGTGGGCTGTGAAAGGTCCGGCACGACCATGTTGAGATTGATTCTACATTCTCACGCAAATATTGCGATACCCCCTCAAACCAAATTTATTAAAAAAGTCTATAAACGTAGATTGTTTTTTGGAAATTTATCAAAATTAAATAATCGCAGTAAAATCCTAAAGTGGTTTACTGAGAATCATAATAATAAAACAAAAATTATAGACTTAGATTTAGATCCAAGTGATATACAAAATGAAATAATTAAATCCGGTAATAGTTTGGGTTCAATTTTATCAACGATATTTAAACTCTATTCAAAACAAAATAACAAAATTCGTTGGGGCGATAAACATCCTTATTATATTAAATATCTGGATCAATTATTTAAACTGTTCCCCGATGCTCAAGTTATCCATATTGTCCGTGATGGTCGTGACGCGGTGGCATCATTAAAGTCAATGCCATGGTGGAAAAATGACAGTATATATTCTATGTTAAATTGGCAGGAAGCCATTATAAGTGGTAGAAAAGCAAAGTTTAAATATGGTTCTGATCAATTTATAGAAATACGCTATGAGGATATAATTGATGATCCTGAAAAAAATATTGAAATATTGTGCAATTTTCTTGATGAAGAATTTTCACCAAAAATGTTGGAGTTTTATAAAATTGCAGATACAGTAGTACCCGATTACAAAATGGAGTGGCACTCGGATACTAAACTGAACATAAATTCAAAGAAAATTGGCCGTTGGGAAACGGATTTAGAACTGTGGGAATCAGACTTAATGAATAATAAAATGGAGAAAGAATTATCACTACACAATTATGAAATACCTAATTCCCCGGGCAAAATTCCATTTGGTAAATCGATTATTTATTTTCTAAATAAATTACTTTATAAAATAAACCAATATTCTGTGTTAATAATGGATAAAATTCTATCTGTATTTTATCCATGGCCGCTTGATTATCGAAAATAATTGTTTATTAATTTATATTAGAAAACAACTTTTCAGCATTTTGCAGATCATCTTCAGTATCAATTTCATACCAAGCTGTATTATTAAAATTAATAGCCTTCAAAAATAATTTATTCTCTGATACAGCCTGCGCAATAGCTTGTTCATAATATACATGTTTCTGCCCGGATTTAACTAAATTATTCAACTTCGGTACAACAAAACTATTGAATGAATCATAACTAAAGCTGTAAATATTGACGGTTTTATAA
>SDBT01008734.1_pt1 | contig 16513 bp, 16 predicted proteins | sample 2277101 | NCBI WGS metagenome assembly SDBT01 (sample SAMN10404973, study PRJNA504765) | marine sediment metagenome | isolation source: marine sediment core GS10_PC15, 103 cmbsf | place: Arctic Ocean: Southern Knipovich Ridge | collected 2010 | reverse complement strand
CCCCTAAAGCAAACTAATTTGCTGATAGTGTAACTTTTTATATTCTTTTTCGATTCCTTGCTTTCTTACATATTTGCTTATTGTATCTTCACTGCCAAATTTGCTTACAGTATTCACAAAAAATCCATCTGACCAGAATTCTCCACCCCACAGCTGCTTTTTTACTTCCGGATGTTTTTCAAATATCTTTTTGGCAGTTATACTTTTTATCATTCCTATTATTTCTGTCACACTATATTTTGGAATTGACTGTATTAGAAAATGCACATGATCCCTGTCTGTTCCTATCTCTAAAAAACTTATCTCATACCTCTTGGAAATTTCAAGACATATGCCTTTGAGAGTTTCATCTACTTCTTTGTTGAAAACAATCTTCCTATATTTTGCGGGACATACAAAATGGTATATTAGCACAGATACATTATGTGATTTGTGAATATACTTACTCAAATCACTTTCTCCTCTACTTTTTATACCATTTTAACATATTTTATTGGCCGCAGCAGAGCTGCGGGGAATTAAACCCTAAGAGATTAAAAAAGAAACTACAAATTTTTTTATACACTTTTTTAATTTTTATTAATCTTTTGTTTGTTCTTTTATTTAATCTATTTAAATTATGAATATCAGAATTTAATATATGTTGAAAAACAGTCGAAAACTTTTTATTTTCATTTTCATGCATTACCATATTTGGTTTTAAAACAACCATATCTCCGGGGTTAATTAAATTCCTAAATGGATCCCAATATTTGGTATTAAAATTTTCTTTATATAAATCCATTTCATATAGTAAATTCCTAATTTCTTTATAAACTATATTAGATTGATCTAATTTCTTTTCTTCAAAAGGATATTCAGGAAAAAGAATAGGTGGATTATATGGGGGTTTTTCTGAATAACTGAATATATTTGTATTTTTTAATATAAACCAATTTTTTTCTCATCATTTATTAACCCTAATATGATTATTTGAAAGACATACTGTTTTACATTCAACATCTTTAACACTTTAATAATAGTCTTTTCAGACTGGTATAAATTAATCCTAAAAATATAGAAATCCCATATCCTCCTAGATTTTGCCCTCCTCCTGCAAAAGCTACTACTCGTTGATTTAGATTTTGAACAAAACTATAAAACCCAAATCCTCCTGATACCATTGATCCTAATACATAAGCTAATATAATATAATAAAGCTTTTTTTATTACTAATAATCTGAGTAACAAGAAAAAAAGACCCGACTACTAATATAAAAGTTACAAATCGACTTAAAGAATCATCTGGACGAGCTGCCCAAAGTGATGAAATAAGACCCCACGCAACAAGGAGTAAAGATAAAACAATTGGTTTAGAAATATATAATTTTTGTTTTGAGATAAAAAACTGCAATATCCATCCTATTAATATAAATATCCCAAAAAATTTTAGTATAGTAAAATTTTCTGTAAGTTGTAAAATAGCTTCTAAAGGAATCATAAAAACATAAAGACAAAGTCCCCAGAATGGTTTATAAATTATAACAAGTATCAATGGAATAATTGAGAAAAAGAAGATATTTTTATTCGAAAATATTCCAATCCAATATAATAAACATATTATTAATCCAAAATATGTAAAGCTACATAAAATTATTTGAAAATAATTTTTTCTATAAAAATTAATCACTAAATATTTTTACTTCCCGTATATTTTAATTTTTAGATAGATTATTTACTTTTATATAGATACCCATAGTAATTGAATTGTATTTTTCTGTTTGAATCAATAATTTTAATTAATTAATTCATTATATATTTGTTGATATTGCTGATCAATAATCTCTGTTGAAAATCTATTTTCAACGGTTTTTCTAGCATTTAAAGAAATTGATTTGTACATATCTCGATTATTTAAAACTTTTTCTATTGCTAATGCAACCTTATTAGAATTCTCTCTATATAAAATAATACCATTTATTCCATTCTCAATTATATATTCTGTAATACCAGGAATATTTAAAGCAATAACTGGTAACCCTGTGGACATAGCTTCTACAAGAACAGTTCCAAAGCCTTCACTCCGAGAAAGAAACACAAATAAATCACTAGCTTTCATATATTCATCAACATTATCTTTTATCCCAGTAAAAATAATATATTTCTCAATATTTAAATCTTTTGCTAATTTCTTCATTTCTTTATAAAATTGTAAATTTTCTATATTATTATTAGTAGGTCCAACTAATACAAGCACTGCATTGGAATATTTATTACTATATTTTGCAAAAGACTTAATTAGTAAATCTATCCCCTTTCTTTTTATAATAGCTCCTACACATAAAATAATAGTTTGATTTTGTTTAAAACCTAAATGCTTACGTAAATTTATTTTCTCATTTTTATTTAACGGATAGAATTTATTAATATTCGCTGGATTAGGAACTTCTCGTAACTTTCCAATTGGCATTCCAGAAATTTTGCATACTTTACTAAGGGCGAGGGATATACTAATAACGATATCTGCTTTAGAAAAAAGCCAACTACGAAAACTTCTTATTAAAATATTTGAATTTTTTCCAATAGATATTGGGTCATCTTGACCCAATAGTGTTATTTCAAGTATGGTTTTTTTACAGAAGAATTTGCTTATAAGAACTGAATATAAACTAAGCCAACTTCCCGCTCCAATACAATGTATTATTGTAAAAGAATATCTTTTTTGGAATATTTTCCATAATATTACTGAAAAGATTTTTATTTGGTTTATAACAAAAGGAAAAAAATATTTAATTTTATTTTGATTTCGTTTTTTATCTTTATTAATTTCTTTAGGAACGGTTATAATTTTATTTGAAGATAACTTTTCAAATTTTTTAAATAAGAAATTTCTTTCTTCTATAGGTACATATTCTTCAGTTAATATAAATGAAAGTTTATCCTTTTTATATAAACGTAAAGCATATCGATAAGCCCTTAAGCCTCCACCAGCAAAAATAGGTGGAATTGAATCAGTTACAATAACTATCCTTTCCATTTATTTAAACATATCTCCTAAGATTTATTAATTCTATAAAATAATATATTTTCTAATATTTTATACATTCACCAAATAAATAAAATTATTTTTTTATATTTTTCATTCTCTATTCTCTTTTATTATCATTTAAACTATTTATAAAATCTAATATTCGGGGAATTGCCAAAAGGTGCATAATTTCTGAAATAACAAATTTATTTTATTTTTCTATCACGTTATCATAAAAATTATTACCATTAAACAACTTTAAAATTAATACTTCTGCGTCCTTACCAGTAGATGCATGTAATACAAAATCTCGATAATCTTTAAATTTTTTACCATCATTTCTTTTTGATGACAAATACTCAATAACCGGCTTTCTTAACAACATAGCTTCCGTTCCTAATGTACTTTTAGATGTTAAAATAATTACAGATTTTGAAATATCTTTAATGGGATCTTCAATATCTGAAATCTCAATAACTACCCCAGAAACTGAATTCATTTTTTTTAATTCTTGTACAAATTTTCTACGTTTTTTCTTTATAATAGCAGGATGAAATCTGATTGAAATCAAATATTTTCCTTTAGAATTTAATAATATTTTTAAAAACTATATATCTGCTTATTATAATTTTCTCTAAACATAGTTTGTTGAACACCTGAAAGTATTCGTTTATTTTTATTCTTTTGTTGAATATTTACTATCTCAGAATGTAAATCATATTTAGCAGTTCCTAAAATTTTTATCTCTTTAATATTTAATTCTTTTTTAATATCATATAAATCTAATTTAAAACCAACACTTTCTAATCTCCTTTTATAGTCCTGGCCATATATTCTAACATGATTTTTTTGTCCAAAATATTTTTCTCTTTCTTCAGAAGTTGTAATTGAAAAATCTTCAAAGTTTTCTTTTGCCTTTTTAGAAATTAGAACTTATAAAATGGCAAAACTTTTTGGTTTTAAAACTCTAAGTAATTCACTCATTGCTTTCCGGTCATCTACAATATGTTCTAAGACGTGATGCAAATAATGACATCGAAGAAGTTATTTTCAAAATTCATATCTATGATATCGAGTCTAATATCACAATCCATTAATGAATTTAAATCTCCACTGATATATTTAATATGGGAAAAACTTTTTTAATATTTTCTGCAAATTTTTCTCCGGAGCAACATGTAATAATCTTATATTTTTTGACGAATTTAAAATCTTTGTTTTATTAATTATATACCAATAAATCAATCTCTCTCGGTCTGTTGAATGGCATCTGGGACATAAACTATAACGATACCCCTCCCCAATAAGATTCACAGTAACATCATTTTTTAATCCAATGGGAAGAAGTTTCCTAAAAAAGTTCTTTCATTTTCTTTCCGCACCATTTTTTAGATTTATCAACCTAACTTCGCCTTTAGCAGTTGCTTCGTCTATGACTCTTAATATTTTCCAGGCAAATTGTTCAGGAGTAAATGTTTTCGAATATCTTTGATATCCTAATTTTGCACGTCGTTTTCTTTCAGCTTTATCATTCATTATTCTTATTATATTTTTTGCGATATCCATGGGTCTATTTCGGCAAACAAAAAGTTCATTTTCTGTATCGATAAATTCTTTTAAAACTGGTTTATCCATTGTTAATACTGGCAATCTCATTGAAAGTGCATCAATTACTTTATTAGAAATAGCATTTTTTGCTTTTTTAGATCTGCCGAAAATACCTAACGCCAAATCACATTTAGTTATAAGATACTCCTCTAATTTACCATTAGAAAAAAATTTATCTGTATGAATAGTCACACAATTTATAAGATTATGTTCGTTTATTATCTTTTTATATTCCTCCACTTCTTGGCCTGGTACACCCAAGAGATCAAGCTTGATATTCTTGATATTTTTACTTGAAAGTATTTTCATCGCATATAAGATAATATCAAGACCATGCAAAGGTATCCATGTTCCCCACCAACAAATACGAAATATCTTCGACTTTTTTGGAGATGCAAGCTTCTTGAAATATACACTTAAAGGAAGTATTTTTACCATGCTTTTATTTACTCTTGCACCAACAAGTTTAGCAATATATTCCAGTTCAAATTGTGTAAGATGTAATACTCTTGTTGATTTTTCAATAATGAGTTTATCTAAAAAACGATGATATTTTGCCTTTAATCTAAGATATCTTCTTTTGATTTTAGATTTAGTTTCATACCAGCCTCTATCCAGACCTGTATCGTAAATAGAAATATATAGATCTGTGATAATAGGTTTGTGCCATAGCATATTTACCAAATAGACTTTAAAAAACCAGTTATGATTCATTGCCAAAACACATACAACATCACAAAATGGGATTTTAAATATCAATTCAAATATTGAAATTATTTGTGCACAGTATGTTTTTATTCGCCTTAAAACTTTCGCCGAGAATTTTTTGGATGTAGAGTATGGCATATAAAATTCATCTGAAACTAAGGATATTGCATATCCGCTATCCGGTCGATAATCCGTAAGTACTTTTATTAATAGTTGATTTCGATATGCACCATTCATATTGCCGACCAATAGTATTCGTTTTTTCATGGAGTTTCCCCTAAAACACAGTAAGTTTATTAAAAATTTTAAATTTATTGCACAGAAACCGACTTAGTCATTCTGTTTACACCTTTATTTTTATCAATTTTAAGTTTTCCTTTCAATAAACCTCTTCCAGAGTTAAATTCGAACCCATAAATCCGCAACCACCTGCAATTAAATATTTCATTATATCTTTTCCCTTTTTATAATAAATTTTTCTATTTTATCTATAATATATTCTATCATTTCTGAACTTAATCCCGGGTAAACTCCTAACCAAAATGTATTATTCATTATAAAATCGGTATTCTTAAGATTGCCATATATACGATACTTTATATCTTCAAAACTAGGATGACGAATAATATTTCCATCAAAAAGCATTCTGGTTGCAATTTTATTATTTTCTAAATATTTTACAATTTCATCACGTATAAATCCTGCATCTTTTCGGACAGTTATCAAAAATCCAAACCAACTTGGATCAGCTTTTGGTTCTATTTTTGGTAAAACAAAATATTTATCAAATTTTTTAAAACCTTCATATAAAAATTTAAAATTTTCCTTTCGCGCTTCAATAAACAAGGGTAATTTCTTAAGTTGCTCAACTCCGATTGCCGCCTGCATATCTGTAATTTTTAAATTATAGCCAATGTGAGAATATATATACTTATGATCATATCCAAAAGGCAAAGTTCCTAATTGCCAACTAAATCGTTTACCACATGTATTATCACATCCTGGTTCACACCAACAATCCCTTCCCCAGTCTCTAAAAGATTCGATTAACCTCTTTAATTGGACATCATTCGTAACTAACGCTCCTCCTTCTCCCATAGTTATATGATGTGGAGGGTAAAAACTAAAAGTAGCTATATGACCAAATGTACCCGTATATTGGCCATTATATTTTGAACCTAAAGCATCACAATTATCTTCTATTAGCCAAAGATTATATTTTTTGCATATTTCTAAAATTTTATCAAGGTTAAATGGATTACCAAGTGTATGAGCTAAAAAAATAGCTTTGACTTTTTTAGATAAAGCATCTTCAATTTTTTCTACCAGAATATTATAGGTTCCAACATCTACATCTACAAAAACAGGAATTAAATTATTCTGTATAATTGGATTCACGGTAGTAGGAAAGGCACAAGCAACGGTTATGACTTCATCACCAGGCTTAAGCCTTCTTTCTCCTAACTTTGGAGAAGTTAAAGCAGATATAGCTAAGAGATTCGCTGAAGACCCCGAATTAGTTAAAATACAATGCTTTACTCCTAAATAATTTGAGAATTCTTTTTCGAATTGTTTTGCAAATCTTCCTGATGTAAGCCAAAAATCTAAAGCTGAATCAACAAGAGAAATCATTTCTTTTTCATCATATACACGTCCTGCATATGGAATATACGTCTCTCCAGGAATAAATGGCTTAACTTTATGCTTTTCTTTATAGTATTTAGTAACAAGATTAAATATTTCTTGCTTTAAATCTCTACTTTTCATATTTTGATTTAACTTACCCCATATTTATTATAATTTTTATTCGAATGCTTTGCATAGTCCCAAATTTCATTTACAGTAATTTTATACAATTTTTCTTTTTTTATACCATTATAAAAATTCCTATACCAATTAATTGTTCTTCCAATTGTTTCATATATATTATAAACTGGATTCCATCCAAGAAATGTACGAGCTTTACTTGTATCTAATTTTAATAAACTAGCTTCATGAGGATGGTTAGAATTATCTACTTTATATCTACCTTTACCCCAGTTTGTAATTGCCAATTTCGCTAATTCATTTACAGTTATTGTGTTTTCATCATTTGGTCCAAAATTCCAAGCACTACTATATTTTCCTCCATCTTTATACATTTTGGATCCAAGTAGAAGATAACCACTCAATGGTTCTAAAATATATTGCCACGGTCTTGTTGCATTTGGATTACGAATAATAATTTCATTCTTCTGATAAAGCATTTTTATACAATCTGGAACAATTCTATCTTCTCTCCAATCTCCACCGCCTATCACATTTCCTGCTCTTGCCGATGATAATGCTACATTATGAGTTTTGAGGTAATCTTTTGGATTAAAGAAAGAATTTCTATAAGCAGTAATAATAAGTTCAGCGCAACCTTTGCTCGAACTATAAGGGTCATATCCGCCTATAGCATCATTTTCTCTATAACCGTAAACCCATTCTTTATTTTTGTAAATCTTATCAGTAGTAATTATAATGCAAACTTTGATACTTTTTGTTTTTCTCACCACTTCTAATATATTAACTGTTCCCATTACATTAGTTTCATAAGTTAGTTTCGGATCTTTATAAGAAAGCCTTACTAATGGCTGTGCTGCAAGATGAAAAACAAATTCTGGCTGATATTTTTCAAAAACCAAGATTAAATGCTTTTCGTCCCTGACATCACCAATAATGTGTGTAATTTTATCCTTCAGGTTTATGGATTCAAATAAATTTGGCTTTGTTGGTGGCTCTAAAGAGTAGCCGATAACCTTTGCACCTAACTCTGTAAGCCATAGGGACAGCCAACTGCCTTTAAAGCCAGTGTGTCCTGTAATTAGCACTTTTTTATTTTTATATTTTTTTCTAAAGTATTCATTCATGTTTTAGCTTCCAATCATAAGGTATCTTATTCGTAAACGGGTCCATTCTTTCTATCTCATTGGGGTCGTAAGGTAATGTCGCGCAATTTGCAACTATAGCTAATTTATTACCTATACCCATAAATCCACTCCAAATATTCGGTGGTATCTTAACCAAACAATAATTTTCTTCACCAATAAACAATTCCATTAAATTCCCTCTTGTAGGTGAATCCTCTCGATCATCATAGAGAACAAGCTTTATCATTTCTTGTATAACAGCATAATTTAACGTCTTTTTTCTATTGAGATGCCATCCCTTAATAATCCCAGGATATACTATTGAAAAATATATTTCTCCAAATTTTTCAAAAATCGGGTCATCACATCTGAGCATATGGTAGATACATCCCCTTTCATCGGGAATTTTCTTAAGTTGTTTTATCACAATTCCTTTAATGCTTGGTGCTTTTGATAGATCCTTACTTTTAAATATCATTTAATTCCTACCCCCTTATACCAATTTATAGTTTTTTTTAATCCACTTTTAATATCATATTTTGGAGACCATCCTAAATATTGTTTTGCTTTTCTTATATCTGCTTTGGAATCAAAAGTCTCATTTTTCTTATAAGAAATTGCTCCCCATTTTATATTTGCTTTCTCATTAATCTCTTCTTCCATTTTACTAACGCAATCACGAAGAGAAATACTGTTCCCTGTACCTATTTCAAATTCTGTAAATTCTTCATCAAGGTTTTCTAAACTATCTAAAACCTTAAGATATGCATCTACCACATCTTGTACATATATAAAATCTCTTTTCTGCTCCCCATTAGTAGTCTTTATTTCTTTATCCTCTAAAATATTCTTAATTAAAAATGGGACAAATTTGCTAGATTCATCCTTCTCTCCATACATATGTTCTAATTTCATATTAATAAATTTAACTTTAAAATTGGCAGTAAAATACTTGGCTATTTCAATAAAAGAATTTTTCATGGCAGAATTTAACATATATTTTGAGTTCGAAAATGTATGTGTATTTATAAAAAAAACAACCCTGTATTTACACCCTAAATCTAAAAGTTGGGTCGGCAATTCTATATTTGCTTTAGACATTTGAATTATATCATTGTTATTTTTTCTACCATAGTCTGTAGCGAGATGTATAATGCCCCCTATTTCATTCTCATCAAATATTTTTTTTATATCTACCTTATCGATATCATAATTTTTTATTTGTGAAATAACATTTTGTATGCGCCAAGTATTTGAAAAAGAACGTTTTAAAATAATAATATCATATCCTTTTTTAATTAAGGTTGGCAATAAATGGGAGCCAAAAAAACCTGTAGCTCCAGTCATAAGTATTTTTTTATTTTTTATTATATTATAGGGATTTTTCAATTTTATTTAGTCCTCCCAAATCTTCCATGGGGGTTTTATACTTTTTATCTCACTAAAATGAAGTTCCTTTTCTACCTCTTGACCTGCCCATAAATTATTCAATAATTGAAGATCTCTATACGTATCCATACATTGCCAAAAACCTTTATGTTTATAAACCATCAATTCCTTATCCAGTGTTAATTTCTTTAAAGGTTCTTTCTCAAAAATACAATCATCGTTATCTTCAGGATAATTAAATATCCTTTTATCGAAAACAAAAAAGCCCCCATTAATAAAACTATCTTTAATTTGGGGTTTTTCACTGAATTCTTTTACTTGACTTCCCATTATCACTAATTCTCCAAATCTCGAAGAAGGATTTACTCCAGTAATTGTTCCTATTTTACCATGAGATTTGTGAAATTCAAGAAGTTCCCGTATATTAATATCAGCAACACCATCTCCATAAGTTAGCATAAATAAGTCACTATCAATATATTTTTCAATTCTTTTTATTCTTGCTCCAGTCATTGCATTTTTTCCAGTTTCTGCAAAAGTGATTGTCCAATCTTTCTCTTTATATGAATTATTAAATTTAATATTATTGGATCCTAACTTTAGAGTAAAATCGCTATTCATTATCTCGTAATTAAGAAAATAGTCTTTTATCATCTTGCCTTTATATCCTAAACATAATATAAAATCTTTGAATCCATAATGGCTATAACTTTTCATAATATGCCAAAGTATTGGCTTGCCACCGATTTCAACCAAAGGCTTTGGCTTATATTCTGTTTCTTCTCTCAATCTTGTTCCCATCCCACCACAGAGAATAACAACTTTCATAATATTTTTCACCTCCTTAATCAGAATTTAGATTTATTAATAATTTTGAATAATATTTTAAATTCTTTCTGATATTATTTTGGAAAAAATAGCCAAATATAAAAATAAATCCAAAATAAAAAACCAAACCTATAAATATCAAAATTATTAATTTTCCTATTTCTATATTTATTATTAAAACATTTTTAAAAATTATAAGTGATACTAACATAACAATAGTTGCAAACAAGAATACTTGAATTTCTTTTAATGAAGTTATAAACTTAATTTTCATTATATGTTCTATTTTTAAGAATAGATAAAACATAATGACTACATTTGAAAACGAAACAACTATTGAAGTTCCAATAATATTCATTTTTAATGTTAAAGGGTATATTAAAATAATAATAATTGCTAATTGAATAGCAGCTGCCTTAGTTATAATCGATGGCTTCCCTATTCCCTGTAAAAACGTTCCAAATAAAGCATTAATCGATCTTGTGACTCCAAAAATGCATAATATTTGCATTGCAGGCACCATTGGCATCCACTTCTCTCCTAAAAATATTTTGGTAAAATCAGGGGCTAAAACAAAGATTAGCCCTGCGATAGGAAAAGATAAAAATGCTATAAGTTGTAAAACTTTTAAATATGTTTCTCTTAATTTAGGTAGGTTATCTTGCAATTTTGAATAAGCTGGGAAAGTCACTTGTGAAATGACATGAGTTATTTCTGTAGCTGACATATTAGAAATTCTATATGCCAACTGATAAAAACCTAATGCAGTTGCACCGAGTAACTTTCCCACAAAAATATCATCGCCCTGAATAATTAGAAATACTAATATACTCGATCCCATAATCCATTTACCAAAACCAAATAATTCCTTTACTTTCCCTAAATCAGAACTTAAACGGGGCCTGTAAGGATGTATTAAATAGCTCACTAAACATCCAACTACGTTACCTGCAAGTAAACCGAATACAAGAGCCCAAACATTTTTTAGAATTAAAACAGCTGAAATTGCAACAACAAAATTTGCTAAAGTTCCAGAGAATTGATAGATAAATTCCTTATTAAATTCCAATTCTTTCTTAAAATAGGTAATACCAATATTGGTAAATGCTTGAAAAAGAATTGAAAATCCAATTACTTTTATTATTGGTTTTGCTTCTGGTGTATTGAAGAAAACTGCCGTATAAGGAGCAATAAAATATATTATTATAAAGAGGATGAATCCTCTTAAGACTAAAACTGTCCAGGCACTATTAAGATAGGATTCTATGTCTTCTTTTTTCTGGATTAAGGCCTCTTCAAAACCCGTTTTAGAAAAAGTCTCCAATATGGACATAGTAAGTAATGCTATACCCATTAATCCAAAATCGTTTGGTGATAGTATGCGGGCAAGAATGATAAGCTTGATTAAACTAAACATACGATTGACTATTCTAAGTAAAAATACCCAAAAGCCACCTTTTATTACTTTCTGTGAGAGGGTTTCATCAGGTTTTATTAAATTGTTAATAATTTTTTTCATATCATTCCTTGTGTCTAAAATTTGTGTTATACAATCTTTACCTCGGGAAGCGGTATAATAAATTTTCCTCCCATTTCTTTAAATTTTGTTTGTTGCTTCATAATCTCATCAGCAAAATTCCATGCGAGAATCAACATGTAATCAGGCTTGGCTTCGTATATCCGTTCTGAGCTAAATATCGAGATGTGAGTTCCAGGTGTAAATTTGTTTTGTTTCATTGGGCTTAAATCAACAATAAAATTAATTAATTCAGGTCCAATATGATAATAATTTAATAATGTATTTCCTTTAGCTGCAGCTCCATACCCAATAACCTTTTTGTTTTCACTTTTTAATCTCTGTAGTAGACTAACTAAATCTTCTTTGAGTTTTTCAATCCTTCCAGTAAATTCTTTGTATACAGTTACTTCATGCAGCCCCTTCTCTATTTCCAATGAAATCAATCGATTTACATTTTCATTAATATTATATCTCGATTTTTTCTTACTCACAAGAACCCTAATTGTTCCACCGTGAATCTTAATCCTTCCAATATTAACAATTTTAAAATCACGCTCTTCAAAAAGTCTCTTTAGCGGTCTGACAGCAAAGTAAGAAAGATGCTCATGGTATATAGTATCAAATTCCACATTCTCTAATAAATCCACCAGGTAGGGTACTTCAATCACAAAAATTCCCTCATCTTTCAAAAGATATGAAACCCCTTTCAGCAACTCATCCAAATCAAATATATGAGCAAATACATTTGTAGCTATAATTGTATCTGCTTTTCCATTCTCTTTTACTATTTTCTTTGCAACGTCTTTAGAGAAGAAGTCATTTATAGTTTTAACACCGCTCTCTTCTGCGATTTTTGCAATATTAATTGCAGGTTCAACGCCTATAACCTTAGAGTCAACTTTTTTAAATTCTTTTAACAAAGTCCCATCATTACTCCCTATATCTACAATCAATGATTCATTACTCAATTTAGAATTTATCACAACTTCCGTAACTAAGCCTTCAAAGTGCTTTCGCAATGCTTCAGATGTTCCTGATACATAAATATAGTTTTTAAAAAGAATTTCTGGGGGTACAATTTCGTCAATTTGTAATAAACCGCACGATTCACACCATACCACCCTAAGTGGATAAGAAACCTCCTTTTGACCTATTTGATTTTTGTCCACAAAAGCATTTGCTAAAGGCATTTCACCCAAGTCTAATATTTTTTCTAATTTTTTATTTTTACAAATCCTGCATCTCCCAAGTTTCATAATCTTCACCTCAACGATATTTTATTTTTTAAGGTTAAAATAGCAGGAAGAGCAATGCCCATTAAACCAAAATCATTTGGGGAAAGGATGCAGGCTAAGATTATCAATCTTATTAGGCTAAAGCACCGATTAACAATTTTTGATAAAAATACCCAAAACCCCCCCCCTCGAACTACGCGTTGAGAAAGATTTTCGCCTGGTGTTATTAAATTATTGATAAATTTTTTCTTTTTATTCACTAAAATTATTTCCCTTTTATTATATTCATTTTTTTATCTTCTCCCTACTCCCTCATAGATAGAGCCTAAGGATTTTATTGTGACTGGTTCATATAGGTTTCTTAAGACAATTAGAATGAGAGTTTTTAAAAGATTTTTTATTTTTAATAGATCTAAGTTACGAGATTACCTGCTTGGCCGGTTAGCCAGTTACCCGGTTTCCCAGTTAAAGATGCGAGATGAGATTGCAATGACAGAAAAAGATTGATTCCCATTTTCATGGGAATGACATAAGAAAAAGATGGATTTGATGAATCAAACCTCTACTTCACCCTCACCCCGCCCTCTCCCCTCAAGGGCGAGGGAGAAATTGTATGTTCAGGATATGAACTTTAATAAATTATATTACAAAAAGATGGGAAATGTCAAATATAACAGTAGGAGAAACTCCCTCTTTTCTGTAATTACTTCAAGTGTTACCCCAGCAGGATTATATATTTCTCCCTCTTTGTTTGGCGTTAACTTGCAATTAACTAAACTTATATTCGTGTTAGCACCAGTTAATTCTATTCCGTATGCTTGTAATGGAGTATCCCTATCATCATAAGACTGACAAGACGCAAATTTTATTCCGCTACTATCTCTAATTATAACTCCACCAATATTATCTGCATCCGAAAAATTGTTATTTTTTATAATTACATTTGTAAGATTAATATTATCTGAGTTTTGAATTCTTAAGCCTTCTTCACCATTAAGGGTTGTAGAACAATCGTGAACGTTAAAGTCTTCAACATCATACATCCATATTCCTTCCCTCCCATTACCACTTGCAAATGAATTGGATAAAACACCACCCTTTTGAGAACCTATATAAATGCCATTATTACCATTATCCCAGCATTGCAAGTTGTCGTATATGTTGTACAATTGCTCGTTTGGGTCTCCAGAACTTCCTCTATCATCAAATCCACTAACACCATTATTCCAGCAATAAATATCTCGATAAGTATTCCACTTATTTCTTCCCGTTGTATTAGAACCTGGATGCAGACCGTGTCTGTAATTATCGTGTGCATAAATGTTTTGAAATAACGAATTATTAACTCCAAAAATCTGTATTCCGTAATACCCAGCGTTTTTTACTTCTATGTCCTCCAATACTGCATAGTCACAATTAGCAACTACTATAGGAGAACGGTATTGTGTCCCATCTAACTGAGAATCTCCATCTATAGTGAATCCTTTCAATGTGCAATAATCTTGGGATACATGGAAACCATTTGCTTCTGCGGTCTTTATTATAGTTTTATTTCTACCTTCCCCAATTATATTAATTTGTTTAGCAAGCTCAAGATAAGATGCCAGTTGATAGTATCCTGCTCTTAAAAAAATAGTTCCACCAGCAGGCACAGCATCATAGGCTTTCTGAATACAATCATTTGCCCACGGATTTTCAGCCGTTCCATCTCCTGTAGCCCACTGTTGAGGGTATACAGTTACCGTTTCTCCTGTATCCGCTATTACCGTTTCATAAACCAGACCTGTCGATGAACTCTGGGAATTATTACTACTTTGATTAATATCTTCCTGGTTTTCTAAATTTCCACTAGCTGGGTCGGGTTTGACTTTATTTATCATACAACCAGTGAATAATAACAAGGTCATACAAAGAACTAATAATATGATTATACTGATTTTTCTCATAACTTTTTTCCTTTCTATACATATAAAAAAATAATATCCGATTATTTAAACATTGATATTCCAGGTGCAAGTAAAAAATAAGCCGGTAGTGTTTGCGTCCAATACATTTGCAACATTAAAGAATCTTCATTATTCTATTTTTCCTATTTTTAATATACTACATTCATTTTAAAAATCCTTCTTTTGCCTATAAATAATTTATAAAAATAAAAAAGCCCTTCAGCAAAATGCCAAAGGGCTTAAAATTGTCTGACCCTCCCTACAGCTGTTGTAATTTGGCCAACATTTTATCTGTAATTATCGTAACTACTGCCCCATTAGGATTATATATTTCTGCAATTGCATTCGGTGTTAACTCACAATTCGATAGACTTATATCCGTACTAGTTCCAGTTAGTTCTATTCCGTATAATTGTAATGGAGTTTCTCTATCGTCATAAGATTGGCAGGAAGTAAATTTTATTCCGCTACTATTTTCAATCTTTATCCCACTATAGTCCATATTCGAAACGTTGTTATTTTTTACAATTATATTGGTAAGATTAATATTATCTGAGTTTTTAATATATAAACCTTCTGTACCATTAAGGGTTACAGAACAATCCTGAACGTTAAAATCTTTAACTGCATATAGCCATATTCCTTTCTCATCTCCCCCACTTGCAGATGAATTAGATATAACACCAGCACTTTGCCAACCTATACAGATGTTATATTCTCCATTATCCCAACCATTTATATTATCATATACGTTGTAACATTGCTCGTTTGGGTCTCCAGAACTTCCTCTATCATCAAATCCACCAACGCCATTATCATAAGCGTAAATATCTCGGTAAACATTCCATTTATTCCTTCCCGCTATATTAGAACCTGGATGTATACCGTGCCTGTAATTATCGTGTACATAAATGTTTTGAAATGACGAATGATTAACTTGAAAAGGATTTATTCCGTAATATCCAGCATTTTTAACTTCTATGTCTTCCAATACTGCATAGTCACAATTAGAAATTACTATAGGAGAAAGCCATTTGGCTCCATCTGTTTGAGCATCTCCGTCTACAGTAAGATTTTTGATAGTAACATAATCAGCAATAATACCAAAACCGTTTGCATTTGCAGTTTTGATTATAGTTTTGTTAATGCCTTCGCCAATTATATTAATTGCCTTTGCAAGTGCTAATGAGCTACTTAGCTGATAATACCCCGCTCTTAAAAAAATAGTTCCACCAGCAGGCACAGCATCATAGGCTTTCTGAATACAATCATTCGCCCAAGGGTCGTCAATTGTTCCAGTTCCTGTAGCCCATTTTTGGGGATATGTCATTTCCGGATCTTCTGCAGGTTCTTCTGCAGGTTCTTCTGCAGGTTCTTCT
>SDBT01008733.1_pt1 | contig 16514 bp, 15 predicted proteins | sample 2277101 | NCBI WGS metagenome assembly SDBT01 (sample SAMN10404973, study PRJNA504765) | marine sediment metagenome | isolation source: marine sediment core GS10_PC15, 103 cmbsf | place: Arctic Ocean: Southern Knipovich Ridge | collected 2010 | reverse complement strand
ATACTTTCTAAATTGCTCCGAAAATTTGAGGTATCCGAGGTCATGAATTGTGCAAATGGAAGGCATTAAAGTGAGGGGCGGAAGATAATGGCTGGGAGTAAAGAAAAGAGATGGTTTTTCTTTCGTAAACAATAAGTAAGGAGTTAGCTTAGATAGTATCCAAGCCCTCCTCCCCGGTAACATATGATATCGCCAATATTTATCTTCCTTTGGCAGATCTGCGACCGCCGGTTCTTTCAAATAGATGATAAATCTATGTGCTTTCTTATTTATTGGATTTATATTCAGTCGATATAAACCCCAAAGAATTTCAAAGGCGTATTGATGCACACCATCACGCATTTTGGTGTTCGCTTCGTTACCATCAATACCGATTAGCATATTAGTTCATTCTCTTTATAAACATTATAGGTTTTTTCTGCTGTCTTTTTCCAGGAAAATGTTTTCACTATTTTCACGCCCTTTCTAACTAGAAAGTCTTTATTGTTAAATGCTTCTTTGATGCCTTCCAGGATTGATTGAGTGCTTTTTGGGTTCACTAGTACAGCAGCGTCCCGAGCAACTTCCTTTAAGCTTCCCAGGTTTGAAGTAACTACTGGAGTTTGACAAGCAAATGCTTCAAGAATGGGAAGCCCAAATCCCTCGTAAATCGAGGGATAAACTAGCACCCGCGCTCCCGAGTACAAAATTGGCATATCAGCCTCAGAAACATGCCCCAAAATTCTAATTGCATTTAATCTAGGTAGCTCTATATGAGAAGGCTTACCTACAAAAACTAGAGTTAAGTCTCTTTCATTTTTAAGCCTTCGAAAAGCATCAATGATACGCAGGCTATTCTTTCTTGGATTGATGCCTACAGCAATTAAATAATCGCCATTCAGCTTGTATTTTGTTTTTATTCTCGCTATTTGTTCAATCGTGGCAGGTTTGAAAATTAAGCCGGGAGCTTCGGGAATGATTCTAATTATATTTCCGTCAAAACCTTCTTCTATCAAGTCATTCTTAGTTGTAATTGAAGGAACAATAACCCTATTCACTTCTTTTCTAACCCATTTTAACCTGGCATTTTGAGCCGAGATTATTTTAGGATGACTAAGCTTAGGATATTTCAAATGCGATAAGTCGTGCACCGTGGTAACTTTAAAAGCACTTGCGGGAGGCTGTGTCCAATCGGAAGAATGAAAAACATCAACTTTTCCGATAAATGCTTCAATGGGTAAAATATGAAGTTTATTCCAGAGAATATTGGTCAGGTATGGAGGCAGAGGATACTTCTTTTTTTCAAAATTACCCCTGAGTTCGTTAAAAAACTGCTTCAAGTCAACTGTTCTTCTTAATGACCCACCGAATAAAACATATTCTGCGTCTTTATAATATTTAAGCAAGTTTTCGACAAGTCTTTTAGTGTAGGTAGATACTCCGGTGCCGTATACAACCTGCGATATATCAATTCCAACTCTCATGTAGCAAATTATACCTAATTATTGGCTTTTGTAGTAAGTTATTTGACCAACGCCGGGGAATAAATCAAATACTTCACCCTTCGTAAATCCCGCTTCAAATAATCCCAATTCCACATAACGGTCGGGGTCGGATAAATCCCTTAGGTATTCAAAGTAGTATACTCCTTTCTTATTTTGAATAGCCTTTTTCGTTATTTCTACTGTATTTTCTTTGTTTGCCGAAATCGAGTCGGTAGCACCCTGGGCTTCAATTGTCTCCGTTGAATACCAATTATATGGAGCAAAAGGTTGGGGAAATTCAAATAGCGCTATTTCTTCAATTTTCACCCTTTTTTCAATAAATTGAACTGCTTGTTTCCATTGTTCCCTCTGCTGGTCAGGACCGGTTACATATATCAACCACCCGGACAAATTAATAATGATGATTGAGGTTATTAAACTTTTTTGCAGAAAATTGTCCTTCACCCTTGTAAGACCCCACCCTACGATTAAATAAAAAGCAGGAACAACATAGGTAAATCTGAAGTAAATAAAGGCGGGAAACATGTAGGAAACCAGATAGCCAGTTACCAGAGGAAGAAGAAGCCAAATCCAAATTAGAAGCACTCTTTTCCTTGCTACCCAAGCCCTTAGGAGAGTGAGAAGAATTGGAACTGAAGCAAAAGATACCAATAAATAATACAAAAGCTTATTTTTTAAAGAAATCCTTCCTAAGACAAATTTCATCCAAACCAAAATTGCTTGCTTTGCTGTTGCCCCTCCTGCGATATCCCCCCAGGCAGGAAGAGTGGATAAAAGCCACCTACCTCTTTCCATTTGATATAAAAAAATTGAAAGCCAAAAGTATCCCAGAACAAGCATGGGTAAATATGACAAGAAAAATTTAACCCACCAAGCTCTTTTCATTTTCTTAAAGTAAGCCCAAATCCAAAAAGCGGGCAATAAAAACACCGGCACATAATCGGTAAAAACTAAAGCGGTAATTGAAAGCGAATAAGCTACCCACCAGAAAGGATGAATTTTGCTTTTTCCCTTCTGCTCGGTCAAATAGAGGAATGAGCATATCGCGCTTGAAGCGAAAAAAGCAGCCATCATATACATTCTGGCTTCCTGGGAATAATAGATATGAAATGGCGATGTTGCTAAAAATATTGCTGAAAGATAAGCAAACTTCTGCTTCCTGTTATCAATTTTTAAAGCAATTAGATAAACCAGCCAAATTGTCCCAAGGCCAAAAATTATCGAGGGAAACCTTAATGAGGTTTCGGAATATCCGAAAATATCAGCCCATCCCTTCAGGACGAGATAATATAAAGGGGGATGATTGTCGCTTTTCGGGAATTCCGTGATAATTTGGGTATATGTCTGGTCTCGTGCAACTAATGCTCCAATTGCTTCATCAAGCCACAAAGATTGATTAACAACAACCAGTCTAAGTAAAATTCCAAGGATAAGAATTAAAATTATGGATCGCACTTTAATGAATTGATTCATTAAAATAAAGCTATTTTGGGCCTTTTCCGGTCATTATGTATTCCAAAATTCCTAAAAATATTCCAAAATCATAAACAATTTTAAAAATAATGAATGCGGGTTGAATGTTGACAATCGATTTTAACAAACCTATCACAATCGATACTGGTAACGACGCTCGGATAAGAGCAATCAAGTATCCAATATATCCCAATTTATATGTTCTTTTGCCAACCCACTTTGCATGCTTGAAAATTTCAGTAAGTGTTTCCGGATTTTTGTGATAAAATTTTGCTCCTGAAGCTGCGTAAGCTTTAAGATCTAGCTTCTCGCTTAGTGAATAGTCATCTGTATATCCCCCAGGAGTAAAACCACCAACCTTATCAAATTCGCTTTTTAATATTGCACGAAAGACCTTGTCTTCGTCCGGATAGTTAATAGGATGGCGCTTTTTATCAGGCCAATTTTGGTTTATATTCCAGCATCTTGCCCAAATGTTGTCCCAATTCCCTATATACTCTTCTTTGCTAAATGTACCCTTTGCCTTTGCTTTTACAATGGGGTCAACTAGTTTTTTTATAAAATCGGGTGCAAATGTCATATCTGCGTCAACTAAAACCAAAATTTCACCCTTAGCATGCTTTGCACCCAGGTTTCTTGCTGCTCCGGGGCCAAGGTGCTTCTGACGAAGCATGGTGATTGGTGGATGGTGACCGGTGATTAGTGACTTGATAACCTTAACTGTTGAGTCAGAAGAGCCGTCGTCAACAACAATAATTTCAAAATCCTCATATCTCTTATTTCCCAAAGACTCCATGCAATCAACTATTTCATCTTCCTCGTTATACGCTGGAATAATTACTGAAACTTTCATCTTGTCAGCTTTTTGAATAATTCTTCATATTTTTCTGCAATTTTGTCCCAATCAAACTTTTTAGCTTGTTTTCGAGGATTGTCGTCCCAGTCTATCTCCAAAGCTTGTTTCAGTGCCCTTGCATACTCTTCTGTCTTTGTAGGGTCGACAAGAATTCCTGCATCTCCTACAATCTCTCGCCTTATCGGGTCCTCATTTGCAACCACAGGCAATCCACTCGCCATCGCTTCAACTAAAACTATTTCGAAAGCATAGTAAGACACCGATGGAATCGTAAAAACATCCGCAGCACGATATACTTCCGGCATATCTTCGAAGGGAACTTTCACCAAACTGAACCTGTTACCCATCAACTCTTTACCCAATTTTTTGGTATCCTCTTTTAAATCACCATCTCCAGCGACCAAAAGACTAAAATTTTTAAGCCTAGCAACAGCTCTTATAGCCAAATGGATTCTCTTCGTAGGTTCCAATGCACCAACACATAGAACAATTGGTCTTTTTAAATCTGTCTTGAATTTGGGTCCGTCTTTTTTAAAATTCTTTGTATCAACTCCGTTTGGAATATATCTAACTTTAACCAAAGGCATCACTTTCTTTGCCCAATTATTTGCCTGGGTAGACAATGCTATAAACGCGTCGGGAAAGCTCCATAAATTATTCCTATCATCCCAACCTTTACCCGACTGGCCTGAAATTACCATTTTTCCACCATAAAGCCAGGTAACAAGTCTAACTAGTGCCGACTGCCAGCCTCCATTAACTGGGATTACTATGTCAAATTTTTCTCTCCAAATCTTAGGTATTAGTTTGAGTGTCCAAAAAAAACCTTGAATCCCATGGGGGTCTAAAAAAGCTCTCCAGAGAATTGGCCATCTCCTTTGCGGCTTTTTACCCCCCGCTAAAACCTTTACTTGGTAATTTTTTGACAATCTAGAAGATAACTCCGATACATAAGTCTCTACTCCTCTTTCAACTCTATTCTGATATATGTTTAAAAATGCAATCTTCATTCTTTCGGTAAAAGTATTAAGTGACCATCTATTTTATCTGAAATCTCATAATTTTCAGTTATAAATTTGTCAATTAACTCAGGCTTGTATGAAGAAAGGCCGGAATCTGTATATTCTCTGATAACAATCATTTCTGGCTTTTCACTTTCCAAATCCTCCACCATCCCCTCTTGCACCCCAGGAAGCTCCATATACCAAGGTAGGTGCGGAATCCAGGGTCGTCTGGCCGGTAGTGTGCCTGAGAGTGCGTAAACGCTATCCCAAGCGTTTAAAACATATATTTTATCGTCATTCTCGCTCTTATTCTTAATATAATCAACAACTTCTAATACTTCTGGTTCAAAAAATCTATCTCCCATGCCCCACTCCCGCGCATAAAACCTCCCTGCCAAAACTACCATTAATAATAGATAACCGCTCAGCGTATAAACAACAAAAGGTTTTAATTTTTTAATATTTGACAATACTAATCCTGCTACGATTGCAAGAAATGGAAGGGCGGGCTGAAAATGAAATAGTCCCCACCTAGGGTAAGCTCCTAGCGCAGAAAAAACCGTCCAGACAATAAGCTTAAATCCTTCTTTCTTTTTAGGGGTAATTAATAAAAACGGCAATATAGAAAAGGGCAACAGCGCAATTAATAACTCTTTTAATTGCGGAAAGCTCACTTGCCCCTGGGCTCGGGGTAAAATTCCAATTCCAAACTCGACTGCCCAATACCAAAAATCAGACCATATCCCAAGAGCTGTGATAATTATTGCTGCCGGGATTACTACAAATAAAACTCCAGTCGCAAATTTTTTCAGCTTATCAATAACCGTATTTAGTTTCTGCAAAACCTGGCCTTGCAAAAACATTATGGCAAGTGGAAAGAGGAACCAAAATGCGGTTTGCTTGGTAAGAAATGCATATGCCCAAATAACCCCGGCAAGAAGAAAATTATTCGTCCTTGCCAGGTAATAAAGCAAGAGGGCGTAAAATCCCAACACTAAATCAAACCACAACCCGTTTCCTTCATAAAAAGTTTGAGCAAAAATATAAAAAAAGACAGAAGCTAAAGCAGCCTTAGCACCCCACAACTTTTTGACTACAAAATATATCAGTAAATCAGAAAAGATAACTACCAGCCAGGTGTAGGCTTTCAACTGCCAAAGACCTATTCCAAAGAATAAATTAAATAGAGAAAGCTCTAAGATTAATACCGGAGTATGCACCATTGCAATATCGCGATACGGCAGCCAACCTTTAAGTATTAAATAAGGCCATAGTTGCATTTCCGGCCAAGCAGTAAACTTCAAATTAAAAAGAAGCCAAAAATGAAGTATAAGCAATAAAGCTAGAGCCAACTTCAACTTATTTACTTGTGTTTTAATATCCAATTTTCCCATGAATAAGCCTTCTTTTTAACTTTTTTATAGGTGTTTGAATTAAAGCGCAAGCCAGATAGGCATTATCCATTTTAGCCCACGGTGAAGGGACAATGGCCGGCTTGTACCTGAAAAATACTTCCGGATAATAAAAATCGCGCCTAAAGGGAACTCCTAATTCATACTTTAATTTATGCTTCCTTTTTGGAACTTCTAGGTCCCTTTCATGAGTACTTGAGCGCGGTAAAAACGTCGCATGTAGATAAGGCGCATCGGCAAACATTACTTTTTTAACAGATCTATCCTGAATCATTCTGCTTCTTCCATCAACCCACCCCCAGATTCCATGCGGCTTGTCAGACTTTAAACCAGGAATATTCCTATTGATAGCACGAAGATTATAATGTCCAAATTTACCTGCTAATTTATATCTTCCCGCAGCTTCTTCTTGATGGTGATAAATATCACCTATCAGAATAATATTAGGTACGACAATCGATTCGACCTCCCTACCTTTACTACTTTTAACTACCTTTACTACTTTTCTAATTGACTCCTCCCACCAAATTTCATCGCCGTCGACAATTATAAACCAGTCAGCTTTTGTCTCATCAAGCATCTGCTGTCTTACCTTGGTGAACTCATTAGAATCGATATCGCCCACCTGTCTAAAGTCAACCTTTGTTGGATATAGTTTTATAATTTCACTAATTATTTCAACCGTTTTATCAGTACTTCCTGTATCCCAAATTAATATTTTATCTATATAATTTATAACGCTCATAACCGAAAACCATAAGTATCTTTCTTCATTTTTTACCAGTGTATGCGCCCAAATGGATTTCATTTTTTAATCCAATAATGCCTAATTACAATTAACCAGGTGTATAAAGCTAAGATCGTGTGGACTATGCCAAAGGTAATTGTTGGTCCATAAGGGCCGTATTTTGGAATTAATAAAAGATTTAAGAGAAGGATAGCGATGAGCTGGAAAATTGAGAAGGCACCGATATAAATTGTCTTTTTCATCGCATAAACTATTGCCGTCACCGAGGGCACTGTAAACAGAAACGGTATCATTGCTAGAGCCAGTGCGCGAAAAATCCCGACAGCCGGTAAATATTTTTGGCCAAAAAGTATTACGATGAACGGCTTGGCAATAATAATCCAAGCAATAATTCCTACAGTAATTGGTATTAAAGCCAGAGTTGCTTTAAGAATATATCTTTTTTCTTTAGTCTTATCCTCAAATGAGGCTAGGCGGGGTGCAAGCACCGCTCCGTAACTTGAAGCAAGAATGATAATAAATAGAGCCAACCTTGAAGAAATAGAATATAGACCGGTTGCCGTCGCTCCTGCAAGGACAGCAATCATTTGAACATCCAGTCTTCCTGAAACCGTTGATAGTACTTTGTTTACCCCTATCCATCCGGAGTACTTAAGAAGATTAGAATAAATTTTTCTTGGAACCTTCTCTCTCACGAAGCTTGCACCGATGAATTTAAATCCTACCATTGAGGCGATAACTGTCCCCATTACAAAAGCCGCCAATATTTTGCCTAAGGTTAAACCCAGAAATATCAACAACAATAAGACGATAATCGTTCTTGTCAGCCCAAGTGATGCATCAACCACTACCGATGCTGAAAACCTTCTGTAAGCTTGAAGGGCAATTGGGAAGAAAGACCAAAAAAGGAGTCCAAATGAAAGTAGAATTACCCAATAGGAGAGAGTCGCATCGGAAGACGCAAGAAATGTTTCCGAAACAAACTTCGGAAATACCAGAAGCGCTAAGGCCGTAAATGTAAGGATGACCAACCTAATTACGAGCGATGCTTTTAAATATTTACGGGCGCTTCCGGATTCTCCCTTAGATTCAAAATTAGCAATAAAATTCACCAATCCTGCCGAAATCCCAATATCGGATACCGCGACAATAATTAAAACTAAATTATTGATGGCTGAAAATACTCCAAAATCAGATATTGATATCCCTCTGGCAATTAGGACCGTGAATAAAAACGCCAAAAAAGCAGTGAACAAATTCCCAACAAAAAGAACATAAGTATCTTTGGCTGTCGCCGAAGTGGCTAGCGTTCGTGCACGCTGATAATATCGTTTCACTCCTTGAATTTTAGCTTCAATTGCGCTTTCTCACAAGAATTAAGAACATATCATTTAAACTGATAAATATTTTCTATACCAGGAATAGGTTTTTTCGAGCCCCTCATTTAATGATACTTTCGGTTCCCAACCCAATTCTCTTTTCGCTTTGGCGATTGTTACGTACTGCTTTAAAATCTCCCCTTCTCTGCCTTCAGGCCTTTCACCTTTCGTAATTTTAACTTTTTTATTCTTTGAAATTCTAACTATTTTTTCCGCTATATCATAAATACTTCTCGCTTTTCCTGAACCGAAATTGAATACATGCGCCCCATCTTTTTTCTTTAAATTTTTCTCAGCCATTGCTAGGTAGGCCCCCACCGCATCATCCACATAAAGGAAATCTCTAACAATTCTTTTATTCCATATCATCGGGCCTTCCCCATTAATTACTGTTTTTAATATATTGGGTACCAAGCGGACAACATTTAAGTCTCCCGGTCCGTAAACGTTGACAAATCTAGGAGTGTAAACATACAAGCCGTAAGTGCTGGCATATGAGCGCGCAATAAGCTCGGCGCATGCTTTAGATGTTTCGTATGGCCTGGTTGGGCGAGGGTAATATTCCTCTTTATAAGGAATATTTGGATTATCTCCATATACATGGGTTGTTGATGCGACTATCACCTTTTTCACCTTATATCTCCTTGCTGCTTCTAAAACATTCCAGGTCCCCTCAACGTTAACCTTAAATGTCTTGGCGGGATTTTCTGCTCCTTTTTCGACTAAAGCTTGGGCGGCAAGATGAAATATAATCTCTATCTTATTCCTTGCGACAATATCATTTACCTTATTAAAGTTAGCAACGTTTCCGGTTTCCCATTTGTTAACGCCCTTAAGCCACTCGTCTGATACAATCAATTGTTTGTTACTTCCCTTTCTGCTTGTTAGCGCGATTACCCTAGCTCCTTTATTAACCAAAGCCCTAGTTAAGTTTGAACCAATAAACCCGGTTGCTCCTGTAATTAGTACTCTATTGTTATTGAGACTCATGCCAAGGCACTCATTCTATGCTATCGACAAGAAGCAGTAAATGTGTTTAAGATACCATTAAACAATTTGATACCATCACACTTAATGTCAATAAAACCAAAATTACTATCAATTATTATCCCCTGTTTCAATGAAGAAGCCACAATAATAGAGATAATAAAGAGAGTCAGGCAATCTAAAACCAACGGACTTAAGAAGGAAATAATTGTAGTAGATGATGGCTCTACTGATAAAACACCCCAGATCTTAAAAAGTCTTCAAAACAAAAACCAGCGCAAATCAACTTCAAAATCAGCAATAATCAAAACAATCTTCAACAAGAAAAACCGGGGCAAGGGTTCTGCTTTGAAGAAAGGATTTGAGAAAGCCTCCGGAGATATTCTACTAATACAGGACGCTGATCTTGAATACAGTCCAAAAGATTACCCTAAAATACTTAAACCTATTTTAGAAAATAAAGCGAAAGTTGTTTACGGCTCTCGTCACCTATCAAAAAATCGATATTTTTCCCTTTCATATTATCTCGGTGGTCTTTTTCTGGATAAGATGATTAGTTTCGTCTTGGGAACAAACTTAACAGACGCCATCACTGGATCTAAAGCCATGACCCGTGAAGTCTACGAAAAAATCAAACCTCTTGAGAGTAAGGGTTTCGGGATAGAAGTAGAGTTAACTGCAAAAATCGTTAAATCCGGCTATAACCCTCACGAGGTTGCTATCACCTATAAGCCCAGGAGGCATGAAGAAGGAAAAAATATCAGGTGGCATCATGGCTTTACAATCTTGAAAGCTCTCATTAAATATTCATTTTAACAATTACTTTTTGGCTACCACAAAAAGCGATAATCCAAAAGGTGGTTTAATTACTTTTTCAGCAAGCAAAACCGGCCTGGCCAGCCTATCAAACAGGACCACTTGAGATCCCGAAACAATTTTCCGCCTTAGAATTTTCGAATTCAGAAACCACCCAAACGTTCCAAAAGAGTTCAGATATCTGATTTTTTCAATCTTAAAACCGGATTTTGTTAATTTCTCCACCAATTCTTTCTTAGAGTATCTTCTATAATGCCTGAGATTTCTATCCAGACTGCCGAATAGCATTTTATGAGCCGGCACCAAAAGCACTAATCTACCGTTATGCTTTAAGCTCCGATAAATCAGGTTAAGTGCGGTTTCATCTTTTCTTATATGCTCTAAAACGTTTAGACAAATTACCGTATCATAGTAGTCAGTCCTTACCTTTGTATTATCTGCTTCCAAATCGATTCTGGTTACTTTTACCTTTCTGCCTTTAAACCGGGTTTTTAGTTTATTTAAGTATTTATTTTCAATTTCCGATGCCTCCACCAAACATCTGCCATCTGCCAACAATTCCGTAAAACTGCCTATCCCGGAGCCTAATTCTAAGACTTTATCACCTAAATAAGGTTTGATAAAAGAATAAAGCCAGCGGTTATACCAACTAGCTTTTGCCATTATATTCAAAGATTCTTCACCTATATCCATTTATTAATACATAATATGTTAATCTTCTTTTTTAACAAGCAGTATCGCTCTCGCCTTTTGATTTTCATAATTTTCTTCTGCTTTTACTTCATACTCTCCTTTTAGTTTGTAATTTTCGGATATAAATGCATTTTCAGGGTTTTCCGGATGTTCAAGTATCTGCCGCCATTCATCTTCCATATAATAATTCTCGTCATCAATTAGATAACTTGTTAAATAAATTGCGTCAAAGGCGATATCCTCTCCCTCCGAAGGAATTAGCTGTTCTGGCTTTAAAGGAAACCAAATAGTCCTTCTCTCGCCGTACCAAGAACCCCAAGTATCAAGGTTGGTAATAATGACATCACCTGGGTCTGTATTGTCTTTTAATATCCACGATAGAGCTGCATAGACCGGAGGCTTTCCTTTATTTGTTCTTGCAGCCTTAAACCGTGAGTCTAAAAATATTACTCCTAGTGTTTGACCAACAACGAAAAAGAAAATAAGAAAACCAGAAATTGCCGCAACCAATGTTTCTTTTTTAAATTTCTTTATAATTGGCCATTTTTTAACCACCACCCGCTGGCCATTTACTATTTCTCGAACAATCCAAACTAATGTTGCTACCGCAAAAAGATAAACCAAGGGGATAATTGGATGAATATAGCGAAAAAATGGAATGGTTAGGGCTGCAATCAAAAAAGTAACAATCACCATAAATATGGTTACTAATTTTAAAGAATTCTCCACTCTGTTCTTTCCCCACTTAAAAAGCCCAATAATAAACAAGGTCCATATATAAGGCGATGCTATTTGAGGAAGAAGTTTATAATAATTATATAAGTTGTAGAAAATCTTTTTCACGCTAGATAAAATTGTAACGTGTTCAATCGCTCCTCTTAACACATCCGATGATGAGCTTGAGGGCGCAATTTGTGTCAGTGCGTGTTTTCCTCTGGCCAAAATAGGGTAAAGGAAATATTTTCCTGCAAAATTAGCTAATATGAACTTATCAACTAGCAATCCGCAAGCAATTGCTCCAAAGAAATATCGAATTGCTTTTTTATTTTTAAAATTTATTAATAACCAATAAAGAAGCAGGCCTGCAATATATATAAATGCTTGCGGACGAGTAAAATACATGAGGATTATAAATATGGTTCCTAAACCCGTGGCCCATTTTTTCTTCAAAGTAAAGAAGTAGGCTGTAGCAATGATCTGAAAAGTAAATAAAGATTCAGAAGCACCACTCGTCCCATAATCAAGAAAGTTTGGGCTCGCCGCAACTACCACGGCAGCCAGAAAACCAGTTAGATTGCCAAAAAGCTTTTTACCTAAAAAGAAGGCGAAAAGAACTAAAAGAACAAAAAAAGTCGATGAGGTTGCCATTACAGACAGATCAGAAACCCCTAATATTTTAAAAAAGAAGGCCATCGATAATGGCATCAAAGGAGGTGTCCATTGTGAGGGAAAGCCAGCTTTTTGGGACAGCTCGATAATATTATCGCTCCAAAAAGTGAATTTTCCACTATATCCAAAGCCAGAGAGCATGTTCCTGGCTATATCAGCAAACTTTGCACCATCTGAAAAACTAAGAAAATGCTTGTCCAATCGATTTATAAACAGGAATAAAAAGCTGGCACTAATAATAAGAATCGAGAAAGGATAGAAGAAAGATCTTAGTTTATATTTCACCTTTAGATTATACCAAAGGCGTTGATTGCATACAGAAAATATTTGTTTGTGCTAAATATTTCTTACTTTTGAATATGTTTTTTCTTTAGAATTACGAAACCCACGGCTACTAAATAAAGCTTGGTTGGTTTTATTTGTCGCAAAACTGAAAAAACTTCAGATTTATTCTGAACGATTAAAGAAAATAAATACCACGAGCTGAGAAAATGATTTAGGTAAATATGGCATAGAGTTTTCCCAAACTATAACAAATAAGTTGTAGGTATGAAATAAATAGTTGGGCTAGGTTTATTTTTATTTTTAATGATATTTTTATTTGGTATTTATTTTGGAAAAACGATGGATACTTTTTTTGAATAGTATGAACATTTATTCCCCGTATAAAAGAATCTTTTATTAACCAAATAATATTTATCTTTCTTTTTGGCAGCAAATGACTCACCTTCAATTGAGGATCATAATAGACAGGAATTTTATTTAATGCTACACGGATCAAAAAATCGGTTTCCTCACCATATCCAACAATCTCACCCTTCATCCCAAGTTTTGTATCAAACCCACCCATTTTCTCGAGTAAAGCTTTCTTGTAAATCATATTGGTTCCACTTAACCATTCACGGCCTATATCTAATATTTTCATATTATTTCCATTGTTCATCGTGCCATACTCTTTTGGTAACCACATGGGAATACTTATAGTTGTATATCTTGCGTAGGGACCACCGAATACTTCTACCTTCTTATTTTTTTTTATAAATTTCAAAATATTTCTTACCCAATCTTTTTCTGCAATAGAATCGTCATCTATATAGGCAACATAAGTACCAACAGCTCTCTTAAAACCTACATTCCTTGCTTTACTCAAACCATTCTCTTTAACACCAATATATTTAAGATTTTTATTTTCTACATACCTTATAATCAGCTTTTTGGTATTAATATCGTCAGCATTATCAACAACAATAATTTCATATTCATTTTGGTTATTTTTATTATTATCCACTATAGAATCCAAACACTTTTCTAGAAGCTGATTTCTTTTGTAAGTTGATATAACTATTGATAAATCCATTAATGTCATAAAAATATTCTTACTAACCTTTTTTTGTAGGTATTATAAATTGCTGCTAACATAGTGGGTCTAAAAGTCTTATTAGAAAAACATTTAATCCACCTTCTTAAGCCCAGATCTTTAGATAAATAACATATACCTATCCATCTTTGTGTCATCACTTTCTTGAGTGAATTCTGATTAAAATACTTATACTGGGAATTTTGTGCAAGAAGAACATCTAGCCATTCTTTAATTTCATCCAACTGCTGTTTAGTACTAACAGGTTTCCAGGCGGCAATGTTACTATGAATTTTCATTTGTTGCACATTTGTAGCAGTATTTATTTTTTTGAGCATTAATTTCCTTACTTTATCTGCATTTTTAACTTGCAATTTGCGAAATCGTTTACCAATTTGCTTTTTATGAACTCTATACTTTAGAAGAACTTTGTCTAAGTTGACAAATTTATAATTATCAGACAACCTCACCCATAAATCATAATCTTCTACGTGATCGAAACCTTTTCTATATATTAATAAATTATCCTTAATAGACTTCCTGTACATAACAGACGGATGTGCAATGGGCGCCTCAAACAACAACATAGCCTTAATATCATCATTATCTGTAGGTGAATCCCAAATCTGTGTATCATTGGCACCCAATGTCTTTATCCAGCTTCCACAAATTGAAACATCAGGGTTGCTGTCTAAATATTTGACCTGCGTGAGCAGTCTGTTTGTCAAACTTACATCATCGCTATCCATCCTCGCAATATATTCTCCCTTTGCCAACCCTAAGCCCTTATTGAGAGAGTGAATTACGCCCCGATTCGTTCTATTCTTGATTAACTTAATCCTATTGTCGTTATATCCTCTAATTATTTCAACACTTCTGTCTGTTGATCCGTCGTCAACTATCAAGAATTCAAAATCCTTATACTGTTGGTTTAAAACACTCTCTAATGATTGACGTAAATATTTCTCCGCATTGTACACAGGCATTAATACAGTGATTTTAGGTTGTTTCATATTTTGATCCAAGAGGCAGGTAGTCTATCTCTCGTACTAATACTGGGGTCGTTAAACCACTTTTTGGGAGCTATTACAATCTTTTCGGGATTATCATTTAACCAAGCACCCCACCAACTAAAAGAACTATTTGCGATAATGTTGTGCTTACAACTGCTCATCAATCGCATGTCTTCATAACTTTCTTCCTGTTCGTTGTGATCCACGAATGTAGCATCCTCAATAAAATTAAGACTCTTTTTACACCATGTTATGTCATCTGAAAAAACGAAAAAGGTGGGCTTATCCTGTATTTTTGAGACTAACTCAATAGCTTTCTTGTAAAATTGCATCTTAGTCACATCATGAAACTCATTTGTTTTTTTATCTCTAACATAATCACCCCTCCTAATATGAATCGAGACGTTATCTGTTGACTTGATTCTTTTTAACATTGACTTATTCTTCCCTACCGGTTTTCTTTTAAATTGAAACTCTTTACGAATAACACTTTCTTTATCCTTAAAATATTTCTCGGATTGCCAGTACCCAATTAGATAAGCTTTGGCTCCAAAAGACAAATTGCTCTTATCAAAATTCATATTTTTCTCTCTTAAAACATTTTTATTGATACCTATACGCAAATATCTTTGTATCCTACTGATAAACGGATTCTTTGAACCAATAAAGTTTTCAATCTCCTGACGATTCGCTTTTTCAATATCAATGTTGAAACACCATAAAGCATAATCTCTCTTTGAGTCTATGCTATAGGAAATAAAGTCATATTTGAGATCGGTTGAATTTATTATTGATAAATGGCGTGCAAATGCATACTGAAACATTTGATTGCCCAAGCCACCATTTAGTTGCACTATTATCATTTTTTTTTAGGATACAGAAGACTCATTCCCGGTAAACCCAGGTTTGTTGACATACAATTATAATTCTTATTTTTCTTTAGAATTTTATCAACTGCTTTGTATGGGCCAATATTGTATCCACTTTTTTCTGTTTGAAAGAAAGTATCGTGAACTAATATTGCCGACGTTGGTCTATTCTTAACAATTGTATCTAGTTCTCTTTTTACAGAGGAATAAGAATGGTCTCCATCCAAAAAGTAAAATATTCTTTTACTTTTCCCAATCTTTTCTGTTAATTTCATAGATTCATCTAGGCCATCTCCTAATAGCAATTGCACATCATTTATACCTCTTACGTATTTCCCCCTCTCTTTTCCCGAATGTTCGATATGTTCAACATTATTTGGTAGATCAATTGAATGTAATTGATAATTTAATCTAAAAGATTTCTTTATTTCGTAAAATATTCTAGCCGACTTACCAACATGTGTACCCCATTCAAAAATGTAGTCCGGAGAAAACCAGCAAATAGCTGATGTCATTAACATTAGTTCATCAAGAGGAAAGGGATGCACTCCTACTATCGGAGTAAGCTTTTCTATCACAAATTTCGATATTATCCACTTGTCAACTTCTATTTCTCCATTAACATATCTTTTTACAGGATCGATGAAATTATTCCTTTTTCTAAAAATTGATTTCATAATAGATTTTTATATAAAGATTCATATTGATTAGCAATCCTCTCCCAAGTAAATTTCTTTTTCCAAGACATATAGCCTTTTTCTGCTAAATTATTAAGTAGTTTTTGATCGTACCTTATTTTTTCTAGCATTCTTGTTGACTCGTCTATCATGACATGGCTAAACCCTTTTCTGTCTTTTTTCGTCGGCAACAACATCCCTCCTTGCGTCCATTCAATTATCTCTCTTGAATTCCCTACATCTGTTGTTAAAAATGGAGTTTTTGATGCACAAGCTTCAAATAATACTATTGGAGAACACTCAATTTTGGAGGGGAACAAAAAAAGGTTCGCTTCTTTATAAGCAGAAACAGTTTCT
>SDBT01008731.1_pt1 | contig 16514 bp, 13 predicted proteins | sample 2277101 | NCBI WGS metagenome assembly SDBT01 (sample SAMN10404973, study PRJNA504765) | marine sediment metagenome | isolation source: marine sediment core GS10_PC15, 103 cmbsf | place: Arctic Ocean: Southern Knipovich Ridge | collected 2010 | reverse complement strand
GCGTTCGTCGTCAGGCGCGGCATGCGGGTGGCGCAGATGGTCGTCGCGCCGGTCAGGCGGGCGGAGATCGTCGAGGCCGAGTCATTGGATGAAACGGCCCGGGGCGATGGAGGCTTCGGGCATACGGGCAGTTGAACCCGAATGAACCCACCGGGCGAAGGATAATGTCGAAACGCCGTAAGCAGGAAGAAACCCCCAAGTCGAAGGAAGCCGCCCCCCCCAAGAGGCGGTTCCTGCGCTATTGCTTCATAGGTCTGCTGGCAGGGGCGGTGGTTCTGGTGTGGGTGGCGATGCTGTCGTTCTCGCCGACAGACCCGCCTTCGACGCTGATACACCCCCCCAAAAACCCCGTCGACAACGCCGCCGGACTGGTCGGGGCCTATATCGCCTACGGCCTGCGGTACTGGCTGGGAGGCGGGGTGTACATGGGGCTGGTCTTCGCGAGCATCGCGGCGGTAATTCTCATGCTGGGCGGGCGAATTGGGGAGCTGCCGTGGCGGGCGATCGGGCTGGCCCTGCTGATCGCCTCGACCAGCGGGGCGGTTTACCTGCTCGATCCGGCCCAGGCCGACGGGGCCTTAAGCGGATCGGCCGGTGTTCTCGGGTCAGCCTTGGGCGAGTTCCTTCTATCGCGGTTCTCCCGGGCGGCGTGGATCATCATGCTCGTGGCCTTTGGCGTGGGGTTGATGCTCACCGCGGACAATCTGGTTCTGAAAATCCCCGGTCTCTCCAAGAAGGCCTGGCAGAAGCGAACCGACTTGCAAGCGCTCAAGAACGCACTGGCGGCTCGCGGCGGCGAGCAGACCGCTTCGGCGCCCATGGCCGTCACGACCGCTCCCCGACGGGCCGCTGCCGCTCCATCGTCAAAGCAGCCCAAGCCCAAGCCGGCACAGGCGCCGCCGGGATCGTTGTTCTCATCGCCCACAAAGGCCCCTCCCGCCAAGCCAGCCGGAAAAGACGAGCGCAAGCGGGGCAACCGGCGTGATCAGACGGGGGGCGAGGAGTTCGAGTTGCCGTCGCTGGATCTGCTGGCCGAGTCTTCCGGGGGGTACTTCGAATCGCAGGAAGCGACGGCGGCCGAGAAGCGCGAGATTCTCCAGCAGACATTGGCCAATTTCGGCGTCGATGCCCAGGTGCTCGGGCACATGACCGGACCGGTCATCACGATGTTCGAACTTTCGCTCGCCCCGGGCGTGAAGGTCTCGCGGGTGGGCACCCTGGCCAACGACATCGCCCGGGCGTTGGCGGTCCCGGGGGTGCGCATCGTCTCGCCTTTGCCCGGCCGCGACACCATCGGCATCGAGGTGCCGAATCTCGACAAGGAGATCGTCCGCCTGAAGGAGTTGATGAACATGGCTCCGGAAGCGGCAAGCCGCATGCGCCTCCCGCTCTATCTGGGCAAGGACGCCGCCGGAAACGCCATTGTCGCCGACTTGGCGGCTATGCCCCACATGCTTATCGCCGGCACGACCGGCTCGGGCAAGAGCGTCTGCATCAACTCCATCATCGCCGCCATCCTGATAACGCGGACGCCCCAACAGGCGCGACTCATCCTGGTCGACCCGAAGATGGTCGAGATGGCCGCGTTCGAGAGTATTCCCCACCTGCTCTGCCCGATTATCAACGACATGCATCGGGCCGAGAACATCCTGGAATGGGCCGCGACCAAGATGGACGAGCGCTACGAGCTGTTCCGAGAGGCGGGGGTCCGGAATATCGACGGCTACAATGGCCTGAGCGCCGAGGAGATATACACGCGCCTCAACGCCGAAACCGAAGAGGAACGCGCCCGTATCCCCCAGCATCTGCCCTCGTATGTGATTATCATCGACGAGCTTGCCGATCTGATCATGACATCCAGCCGAGAGGTCGAAAACCATATCATCCGCATCGCCCAGAAGGCCCGGGCGGTCGGCATCCATCTGATCCTCGCGACGCAGCGGCCGAGCGTCAATGTCGTCACCGGGCTGATCAAATCCAACATGCCCTGCCGGATCAGCTTTCGCGTGGCCTCACGTCAGGAAAGCCGGATCGTCCTGGATCAGAACGGCGCCGAAGTGCTCCTCGGCCAAGGCGACATGCTGTTCCTCCAGCCGGGGACCAGTAACCTGATCCGCGCCCAGGGCACCTTTGTCGATGACGCCGAGGTCAAGGCGCTCGTCCAGGCCGTTTCGAAGTCCGGCCGCCAGGAGTTCAATTCGGAACTGGTTCGGCTTAACTCCGCTCCGCTCAGCGACGAGTCCGCCGAGCGGGACGAGATGTTCGACAAGGCCGTCGATATCATCCTTACCTCCAAGCGAGGCAGTGTTTCCCTGCTCCAGCGGCGGTTGCAGGTCGGCTACAGCCGGGCCAGCCGGATCATCGACCAGATGGCCGACGCGGGCATCCTTGGGGAGTACAAGGGATCCCAGGCGCGGGAATGCATGATAACCATGGAAGACTGGCAGTCGCTGAAAGAGTCCGTGGCGGCCGATCAGTCCGGCCGATCGGCCGTCAATGGCGAGCCGACCAGCGTTTAAGAAAAGGACAGGGCGCGAGCCCCTGGAATAGATGAATAGCGGCCAGGCCGGGAGCGTGGATTTGCCGAGATATACGTCTTTTGGCAGAACCATGTCACATCGAGCGCCCGCCGGTAGCCGGTAGAGGGCATGGTCGTGTTTGGCGTGACCGAGATAGAAACCGAACTTGAGGCGCCGTCGATTTCCACCGCCGGCAAGAGGGCCATCGCCTTGCCGCAAACTGCGCCCGCCGCCAAGGCCCAGACGGAAAACGCTCCCGAAGCCATGGAGCCTCCTGCGCCTATACGCGTTGCCTGGGTAGCCGGGCCGGAAACACCGCAACGACTCGGCGCTATTCTTGCGCCGCTGGCAGTGGGCCTCATGGATGAGCTGGTGGAGGTGGTGGCGCTTTGTCCGCGGACCGGCGGGGAGCCTCAACTGCCCAGCCCACCTTTGGATATCGTGCCCTATACGCCGGAGCGATGGCTTGGCGCTAGCCGGGGAACCGTCGAAGCTCTTGGCGCGGAACTGCATAAACGCAAGATTGCGGTGCTTCATTGCCTGGAAGCGGCCCCCTGGCGGCTGACCGCCAGGCTTTCAGCCCGCGCGAACTTGCCCGTCTTGGTCAGCAGCTACAGTCTCCGTGACGTCGGTAAGCTCGGCCGGCTGCCCGCCGGGGTGGCGGGCGTACTGGCGCCTTCGACGCCGCTGAAGGACGAGCTGGTTCATTCTGGCGTGGCCGGCGAGGACCGCGTCCATCTGCTCAGGCCCGGTGTGCTGGCTGCTCGTCACTCGACGTGTTTCACCGAACCGCAATGCAGGGCTTCGATTCTCGCCGCGGGCGTATTGAGTGATTTGCCGGCCTATGAGGCCCTGTTGCGGGCGTTCGCAGCCGTGCGAGACTCTCAGCATGACTGCGCCTTCTTCATCGTGGGCAGCGGGAAGGCCGAACGCGAGATTCGCGCCTTGGCCGAGAAGCTCGCTCTGCGCCACGAACTGACCTTCGCGGACGATCAGCCGCTGGAGAGGCTCCAGGACATTCTCAAAGGCGCGGATATCTTCATCTCCCCGACGGCTTCGCCTGCTTTGGACCTGCCGTGTCTGTTGGCCATGGCGGCCGGGGCGCCGGTGTTGGGGGTCGGCGGAGGCGTCGATGATTTCCTCAAGGAGGGTGAGACGGCCTGGCTGTTTGGCCAGGGGCAGGGCGACGAGATCACCGGCAGGCTGATGCAAGCGTTGGATGATCGCGCCTCGGCCAGGGCCTTAGCTGAAAGCGCCCTGACATATCTTCGTACCCACCACAGCCCCGCCGATGGCGCCAGGCGGTTAGCCGCCATCTACCGCCGCGCCGCTTCGGGGGGTTCTACCCCGTGACGGCAACGCCCGCTTGCTTGAGCAGGGCGAGAAGTCCGGGCCGGTGCGGCTCGCTGAGGGGAATCATCGGCAGCCGAAGCTCGTTGCGGATCATGCCCGCCATCGCCATCGCCGCCTTTATCGGGATCGGGTTGGTTTCGACGAAGATGCCCTTGAACAGCGGGAAGAGCTTCAGGTGTTGACTGCGGGCGGCCGCCACGTCGCCGGCCTTGATCGCGTCGCAGAGCTTGCGGACCTCGCCCGGCAGAAGGTTGGCCAGTACGCTGATAATGCCCGAGCCGCCAACCGAGCAGATCGGCAAGGTCAGCGAATCGTCCCCGGATAGAATCGTTATATCGCAGGAGGCGGCGATCTGGCTGGCCATGTCCAGCTTGCCGGTGGCCTCCTTGACGGCGACGACCATGTCGATCTGCTCGTACCTGGCGACGATGGTCTCCGCCGCCAGCTCCACGCCGCATCGGCCGGGTATGTTGTAGAGCACGATCGGCAGGCCGATCTCCCCGAGGCGGGCAACGTGATCGATCATGCCCTGCTGCGTGGGTTTGTTGTAGTAGGGGTTGACCACCAGGCAGGCGTCGGCGCCGGCTTCCTTGGCGTGGCGCGTCAGGCGCATCGCCTCGGCGGTGGAATTGCTGCCCGTGCCCGCGATGACGGGAACCCGCCCGCCGGCCCGCTCGATGGTGAATTCGATGACCTTGTCGTGTTCTTCGTGGCTGAGCGTCGGCGACTCGCCCGTCGTGCCGCAGGGCACGAGCCCTTCCGTGCCGTGGTCGATCTGAAAGTCGATCAGCCGCCCCATCGCTTCCCAGTCGACCTCCCCATCGGCGAAGGGGGTGACCAGCGCGACCATGGCGCCTTCAAGCTCGATTGATTTTGCCATTCTTGCGTCCCTCTTGCTGGTGGATTTCAAAGTGCTCCGGCGGCCGAATCGATCAGCCGTTTCATCTCCACGACCGCTTGCCGCATACCCACGAAGACCGCGCGCGATACGATGGAGTGTCCGATGTTGAACTCCCCGAAGCCTTCCAAGGCCGCGACGGGCGCGATGTTGTTGTAGGTCAGGCCGTGGCCAGCATGAACGGTGAGGCCCCGGTCCAAGCCGGTTTGCAGTCCGCGGGCTATGTCGCCCAGCGCCGCGTCCGTTTCCAGGCCCACGGCGTTGGCGTAGACGCCTGTGTGAATCTCTATAGCGTCGCAGCCGGCTTGTCGCGCCGCCCGAATCTGCTCGTCAACGGGGTCGATGAAGGCGCTGACGGTGATGCCCGCTTCCTGAAGACGCCGGGCCACCTCCCCCAGCCGCTCGAAGTGGGCCAGCGCATCCAGTCCGCCCTCGGTTGTGACTTCCTGGCGATTCTCCGGGACGAGGGTCGCCTGGTCGGGCTTGAGGTCCAGCGCCATGCCCACGATCTCCTCGTCCATGGACATTTCCATGTTCAGCTTGCACCGCACGGTCTGCCTCAGCAGCGACGCATCGCGGTCGTTGATGTGGCGGCGGTCTTTGCGGAGATGGAAGGTGATTCCGTCGGCACCGCCCAATTCGGCTTCGACGGCCGCCCAGATGGGGTCCGGCTCGACGGTCCGCCGCGCCTGGCGGATTGTGGCGACGTGATCGATATTGACTCCCAGGCCGATCATGATTGGTCTCCAGGATGGCACGGAACAATGTATTCTAGTCCGCCCTCAGACAGATGCCAGTTGAAAGCGCTTCAACTCAATGTGCAGGCCTTGGCCGGTGGCGGCCGGGCGGCGCGGCATAACCCGTCATTTAGGAGAGCGCAAAAAAGGGGGCGAGCCGTTGTTTTCTAAGAAACCACGGTCTCGCCCTTCGCCTTGGTAGTGGTCCACTCTGTGACGCCTGGTCGTTCGGAACTTCGGAGGAGGAGAGGCCGAAGTCACCACCGGGCTGAGACGCCCGCGACACATCGCCACTGAGACCCTACCTCGAGTCACCTCAAACGGTCCAGTTGCCCCAGGAGGAGGAGGAAGGCAATTGCAAGCGGGCGCTTATCTCCGCTCGCGCGGACCGCATCTTTCGAGGCGGCTCGTCTAAATCTCGATCAAGCACCGGCACACCCCACCCACGCGTCTTAACGAACAGAACATGCTCCTTTTGCGTGAGTTGGGCCCGCCGTAAGCACTCTAATAACAAGCCTAATTGTCAATCCCAACCAGGAGCAGCCACCCACGAGAAATCCAACGCCACTCCCTCGATCCCATCACATCAGCGTATTATAACCAATCACGGCTGGTTTGCAACCACCTTGCTGGGAAAACGTTCAAAAAAACTGCGCAACTCATTGCTTTCCCCAAGCTAACATGGCTTGCCCCACCCGCCCGGCTCCCGGCGGCCGGCCCGCGGAACAGGCGGTCACATGTCTGAGTAAGCCAAGAGGTTACAAAAGTCCAATGCCCCGCCAACCGATGGCCCTGGTATATGAGTCTGTCAACATCAGGGAAGGATATCAACATCCGTGTCGGGTCCGACGGAGAAAGCCAATAAGCCTCTTTCCTCGGGAGGCTATACGCGGCAGTTGAAGGTCGGTCTGCCGACGAAGGTCGTTATCATCCTGACGCTGATCGTCATCTCCGTGTCCTTGATCGGCGGCTCGCTTTACTTCATCGGCGCCAGGACTCTATTGCGGGAGAACAGCCACCGACACGCCGTGGCGAGGGTGGAATGGCTGGCCCGGGGCGCGGAATGGTCGTTCCGCAGTCGACATCCCGAAGAGCTGCAGTGGCTGATCGGCAAGTTGGCCTCCGATCCGGACATCCTTTACGTGGCGGTTCTCAACGCCGACGGAGAAGTGGTTGCCTCCACCTGGGGCAACACCGAGCAGCAGTGGTGGACCTATCTGAATGGGCTGCCTCTGGACACATCCAGCCTGGAAGTTCTGCGCGATAACGTCTTGACGCTGGCCGAGCCGATCAAGGCCGGCGACGAGGCCGGGCTGCTTGGCGGTGTCCGCCTGGTGGTGAGCATGAGCACCACGGCGATGGATATGGCGCGAATCCGCCAGCGTCTCAGCATCATCGCGGTTTGCATTGTGCTGTGTCTGATTCCGCTGGGCTCTTTGCTGGTCTGGCGGCTGATGGTCCAGCCGATTCAGCGCTTGGTGGCCACGACGCGTCGCCTAGCGAAGGGGGACTTTTCGGCTCGCACGGGCATGTCCCGAAACGATGAGATGGGAGAGCTGGCGTCGGCGTTCGACTACATGGCCGGCCAAGTCGCCTCCATGCGGGATGAGCTGATCGACGCCAACGCCCTTCTGGAAGGAAAGGTCGCGGAGCGCACGGCGGAGTTGGAAGTTGCCAATCATCGCCTGCGGGACGAAATGGCCGAGAAGGAGGACTTCCTCCGGGCGGTCAGCCACGATCTGAACGCGCCGCTGAGGAATATCTCAGGCATGGCGGCGATTATCCTCACGAAGTGGCGGAAGGAGTTGCCCGAGGAAGTGGTCTCTCGCCTGGAGCGTATCCAGGCGAATGTCGAGTCGGAAAGCTCGCTGATCGGAGAGCTGCTTGAGCTTTCGCGCCTGCGCACGCGGCGGCAAAGGCGCGAATGGGTCGATATGAGACGGTTGCTGACGGAACTGGGCGAGTCGTTCGAATTCGAGCTCAAAAGTCGCAATATCCGCCTCCATCTACAGGAGGGCATGCCGTCGCTCCACATCGAGGGCGCCTGGCTGAAGAAGGTTTTCCAGAACCTTATCGATAATGCGATCAAGTACATGGACAGGCCCGAGGGCGGGTGGATCCGGATCGGCTATCGCCAAGCTGGGCAGTACCACGAATTCTGTGTAGCGGACAACGGCCCGGGGATCGAGTCGGAGGATCAGCAGAAGATATTCTATGTGTTCCGGCGAAGCGGGCGTGCGGCGGCTTCAAAGGTCCAGGGCAAGGGGGTGGGGCTGGCGATGGTCAAGGCCGTTGTCTCCAGCTATGACGGCAAGGCCTGGGTCGAATCGATCCCGGGCCAAGGCGCAACGTTCTATGTCTCCCTCAACGCCGAATCCACCGGCGACCCCCCGGGCAGCGGCGCCGATGCGAGCCCCGGCTTGGAAGCTGGACAGGAGAATGCCGGTGAAGCGAGGACCGTTTACCATCCTGTTGGTTGATGACGACCCGGACTGCCGAACGCTGGTTCGTGAGGCGTTGGCCCAGGCGTCTCCTTGCAGCGATATATGCGAGGCCTCTAATGGTGTCGAGGCCATGGCTTTCCTCCACAAGGAGGGCAGTCATGCAAATGCCCCCAGGGTCGACCTGATCTACCTGGATATAGAAATGCCGGGGCTGTCAGGCCAGGAAGTACTCAAGCTCATCAGACTTGATCCCGATCTGAGAACCATACCCGTGATTATCCTGACCGGCTTAGAAGACAAGGCCCTGACAGCCGAGGCCTGGGCGGGTGGAGCCAGCGGCTTCGCTCGAAAGCCCGTTGAATCCAAGTCTTTTTCTGAGTGTATCTTAAATGCAGGAAAACAGTGGCTTGGCCAGGCCAGGCTCACCCAATAAGTTGTGGATCGAGGCGTCATGGAAGAAGAAATCACCCATCCGAGAATCCTGGTGGTCGAAGACGACGACGATCAGCGCCAACTCATCTGCGAGGCGCTCAGCATGTATTACGACGACCCGAAACTGGAGAACGTATCCGGGGTCGCCACGGCTGGGCAGTGTCTGGAACAGCAGTTGGAGAGTTTCGACATCATTCTGCAGGACTATCACCTGCCGGATATGCCCGGGCTTGAGCTGCTGGCGACCATTCTGCGTCGCGCGGACCTTCCGGTGATCTTTGTCACCGGCGAGCATGACTGCTCGGCGGCCGCCGAGGCGATACGTCGCGGGGCGATGGATTACATCGTCAAGCTGGGCGACTACCTCTTCGGCATCCCTGTGCTGGTGGACAAGAATATTCGCCTGCATCGCATCAAGAAGGAGAACGACCGCCTCCAGCGAGAGCTCCAGTCGATGCTCAGCGAGCTGCGCGTCAAGAACATTCAATTGGAGGAATCGCTGGCGCAAGTGCGGAAGATGGCCACGACGGACCACCTGACCGGCCTGGCCAACCGCCGCCACTTCAGCGAAGTCATCACCAAGTACTATGAAGAGGCGACCCGCTACGGCTTTGAGCTGACCTGCTGCATGTGCGACCTGGACGATTACAAGCGGATCAACGACACGCTCGGGCATCAGGTCGGTGATGAGATACTGGTCATCGCCGCCGACGTGGTCCGCAATTCACTTCGCAGCAGTGATGTGGCGGCCCGTTACGGCGGGGACGAATTCGTTCTGCTGCTGCCGCATACCTCCGTGGAGCGGGGCCTGGCCGTCGGTGAACGCATCCGCCAGGAACTCGCCATCGAAACCCGAACTTACAAGGGCCTGGAAGAGGGCGTTACCATCTCGGCCGGCGTCGCATCCGTCGAGGCCGACCATCCCGGCAGCGCCGATCAACTCGTCGCCTTGGCCGACAGGGCTCTTTACGTGGCCAAAGCCAGTCCCCATCAGCATATCGTAGCCTTCAGTGCCCTGGAGAAGCAGGCCATCGTCCAGCGGTAAGATCGGAGGCGCCTGGGGGCCCGGCGTTCGTTGTTCGGAGCCAATTGCCCGACGGATTGTTCCTCGACGATTCCGGAGAGATTGAAAACCGGTGCGATTCGCTATAGCTTGAGGGCGTGGAAAAGCCTCATGGCAAATCGGCGGTGGTTCTGCTTAGCGGGGGCCTGGACTCGGCCACGACCTTGGCGATAGCGGGCCGAGAGGGCTTTGCCTGCCACGCGCTGAGTTTTGACTACGGGCAGCGGCACGGCTTTGAGCTGGAGGCGGCAAAGCGCATTGCCTCAGTGGCCGGAGCAACCGAACACAGGATTGTCCGCATTGACCTCAGCGCCGAAGCGGGGTTCGGGCGCAGCGCGCTGACCGACCGCATCCCCGTGCCCAAGGACCGCTCGGGAGAAGCGGGGATACCCGTCACCTATGTTCCGGCCCGGAACACCATCTTCCTGAGTATCGCTCTGGGCTATGCCGAGGTCATCGGCGCCTTCGATATCTTTATTGGCGTCAACGCGATCGACTATAGTGGCTATCCCGACTGCCGCCCGGCGTTCGTTCAGGCCTTCGAGCAACTGGCCAATGTGGCGACGGCGGCCGCCGCCGAAGGACGAGGCCGATTCGTCGTGCACGCCCCGTTGATACGGATGAGCAAGGCCGAGATCATCCGGGCGGGGCTGGGGCTTGGCGTGGACTATTCATTAACGCGCAGTTGCTACGATCCAGCCGAAGACAACTCGGCCTGCGGGCATTGCGACGCCTGCAGGCTGAGGCTGGAAGGCTTCGGGACGGTGGGGGTCGAAGATCCCATTCGCTATGAAGGTCGCTGACGGCTTGCCACGGGCTGTTAGGCCAGCCCCAGCAGCGAGTAGGCCTGGTAGATTATCGTCGTGACAAGCCACGCCAGCACCGTCAGCCCGCCCCATTGTAGAAGCGCCCATTTCCAGGCCCCGCTCTCGCGAAAGGTGACCGCCACCGTTCCTATGCAGGGCGAGGCGATCAGGATAAAGAGCATGATATTGATGCCCTGAAGTGGGCTGTAGTCAGCTGCGAGCTTCTCCGGAAGCGTTCTGTCCGCGTCCTCGCCTCCGACGGCGTAGACGATCCCCATCTGCGAGATAAAGACCTCCTTGGCCGCCAGGGACCCCAGCAAGGCGGTCGAAATCCGCCAGTCAAACCCGCACGGCCGAAACAGCGGGGTGATGCCACGCCCGATCCGCCCCACCACCGAATGCTGAAGCTCCGCTCTGTACTGAGAATGGTTGATGCGCTCGATCGCCTGCTCTTTGTCCTCCTCGGAGAGCCCAGCATCGCCCGCGATTGCTGTGATCTGTGATTGAAACTCCTCCCGGGCTTGGGGGTCCAGTCGCGGCCAGGTCTTCATCGCCCACAGGATGATCACCACCACCAGGATGATCGTGCCGGCCTTCTTCAAGTACATCCTGATCCGCTCCCAGACATGGATCAGCAGACCCTTGAGCGTCGGCATGCGATAGGGAGGCAGTTCCATCACGAAGGATGTTTCCTCCCCGCGAAAGGCCGTCGCCCGCAGCAGCTTTATGCACACGATCATCAGGACAATGCCGGCCCCGTAGATGCCGAACAGCCACAAGGCCTGGTTGGTGACCTCCATGACGCCGAAAAGGCGGAAGACCACCCGTTGCGGGAAGAATGCCCCGAGAATAAGCACATAGACGGACAGCTTCGCCCCGCAACTGATCAGGGGCAGCACCAGCATCGTCAGCAGCCTGTCGCGGCGGGATTCGAGTATCCGCGTGGACATGATAGCCGGCACCGTGCAGCCGAAGCCGACCAGCATCGGAATGAAACTCTTGCCGTGCAGCCCGATCCGGTGCATCAGCCGGTCCAGCACGAACGCCCCGCGGGCCATGTAGCCGGTGTCCTCCAGGACGGCGATGGCCAGATATAGCAGGGCCATCAGCGGGACAAACTGGAGCACTGCGCCCACGCCTTCGATAACCCCGTCGGCCAGCATGCTCTTGAGGAGGCCCCAAGCCCCCGATTCACCGGGCAGAGCCCTGACGGCGTCGGCAAGGTGCGTCTTGCCGGCGTCCAGGTAGCCGACCAGCGGGTTACCGACCGAGAAGGTCAGTTGGAAGACGAAAAACATCAGCATGGCGAAAATGGGCAGGCCCAGGTAGCGATTGGTCAGGACGGTATCGATCTGGTCGCTGCGCACGCGCCGTGTTTCAGCTGTCCGACGGACGGTTTCGCCACAGGCGCCGGAAATAAAACCGTATCGGCGGTCGGCCAGGATGAGCTCGGCCGTGTCACCGTAGATGCGCTCGATGTGTTCCCGCAAGCGATCGGCCTGGCCGAGGATTTCGCTCAGGCCGTCGCCGCAGATTCGGCCAAGACGCTTGCGGGTCTCTTCGTCGTCCTCCAGCAGCTTCAGGGCAAACCATCTTTGATGTTTTCGGCAATGGCATTTCTCTTCGATCAGGTGGGTCAACTGCTTCAGGTGCGGCTCGATTTCGGCGCCGTAGTCGCACGATCGCTGAGCGGCCACGGCCGGGGTGGGGTCCTGCCCGGCCTCTAAGATGGCATCAAGCAGCTCGCCGATGCCCCGGTTCTTGTTGCCGATGGTCCGAACGATCGGCACCCCCAGCAGTCGGGAAAGCGCCTTGATGTTTATGTGATAGCCCCGCTCCCGGGCGATGTCGGACATGTTGAACGCCAGCACCAGCGGCACGCCGCACTCCAGCATCTGGACAGCCAGGTAGAGATGACGCTCGAGATTCGAGGAGTCAATGATGTCCACCACCACGTCGGGGGAGGACTCCATGATGTAGTTGCGGGCGACGATCTCTTCCAGGCTGTGGGCGGTGAGGCTGTAGGTGCCCGGCAGATCGACGATGTGAAGCTCGCGGCCGCCGTGCTTGCGGAAGCCTTCCTTCTTCTCGACCGTTACCCCCGGATAGTTGCCCACGTGCTGGCGCAGCCCGGTCAGGGCGTTAAAGAGGGTTGTCTTGCCGGAATTGGGATTGCCCGCCAGAGCGACGGTGATTCGAGACTTCGCCATCTCTTGGCCTACCTACCTCACTTGGGGCGGACAAGAACACGCCCGACCATGCCCCCGCCCAGGACCAGGCGGCAGTCCTTCAGGGAGATAATCAGGGGCCCGGGCTGAAACCTGCTCAGAACACGAAATCGGGCGCCGGGGATCAGCCCCATTTCGGCCAGCCGGTGTTGAATGCCCCTGCCGCCTTGAACGCTTACAAAGACCACCTCCTGGCCGGGCGAGGCCAGGGTCAGGGGCATCGCGCCGGGCGCCGCCGAACGCCCCGTGTCTTCAGGCCCGTCCGTCATTGGGACACCTCTCCCCCGCCGGCTCGGGCCGCGGTCTGCTGCAGAACTGCACTGATACATTCCCTACACCGATCCAGATCCGGCCTTTGTCGACAGTACTTCCTGAAATTCTCAACCAGCGAGCCGCCCGCCCGAGGACATTCGTGTATGAATCGCATGAATTGCTGCAATCGCCGGCGGAGGTCCTCGTCGACGGCGTGTTCCATTCGGCAGGCATTGGCTTCGGCGCTCTGGCCGTCCAGACCTAGAACATCGGTCAGGAACTGGCGAAGCAGGATATGGCGCTGTGAGATCTCTTCGGCCACCTCTCGCCCCTGGTCCGTGAGGGTAACCACATGGTAAGGGTCATAGTTCACCAGCTTCCGCTTGGAGAGGGCCTTCAAGGCGGCCGTGACTGCGGGCATGCCGACGTTCAGCCGCTTGGCAATGTCACGGACGCGGGCTACGCGCCTTCGTCTGACCAACAGCAGGATCGTCTCGAGGTAGTCCTCCAGCGATCGACTCAGGTGTTCTGACGCCACCTTCTCTGTTCGTGCCGGTGACAGAAGCATTCTCCTGACGGGAGCCTCAGCAAAGTTCAGTATATCAAACTTTAGTCATAAGCGTGAAGAAACTCACCATCGCACGCTGATTCGGGAATTGGGTGAATCTAAGGGTTAAGTGTTGTCAAGATGTTAAGTTAGGGCTGAAACCAAGACGCCGGCGATGGAGAAATACACCAGGATGCCGGTGACATCCATCATCCAGGCGATAAAGGGTCCGCTCGTCACCGCCGGGTCCAGCCCGATGCGTTTGAACAGGAGAGGCAGCATCGCGCCGGCGACGTTGGCGAGCGTCACGGCGCTGGCGATCGACAAGGCCACGGCCAGGGCCGGGCGAAAGGGCTCGCCGAGCGGGTCGTGAAGCACCCGGTCGAAGGCGAACACCGCCGCAAAACCTAAGACCGCCAAGGCCAGACCCATCACCAATCCGGCCAGCAATTCCCTGCTCAGCACGCGTCGCCAATCTTGCAGAGCCGTTTCCTGCAAAGCCAGGCTGCGGATCATCAGACCGGCGATCTGGGTGCCCGTGTTGCCGGCGGGTGAGTTGATCAGCGGCATGAAAATGACCAGCACCACAAACAGCGGCAAGGCGTTGAACCGCGCCAGGGCCAGCGTGGTCAGCATCTGGGCCATCAGCAGCAGGACGAGCCACGGCAGCCGCTTCTGAAGCATCCCCGCAAGACCCGTGGAGAAATAGCTCGTCTCCAGAGGCTCCATGGCCACCATCTTCTGCAGGTCCTCGGTGTGTTCATCCTCGACCACGTCGATGACGTCGTCGACGGTGACGATGCCGACCAGCACGCCTTGGCTGTTGACCACGGGCAAGGCCACCGCGTCGTATTTCTTGAACATCTCGATGGCGGCCTCCTCGTCCTCCGATGCGGCCAGCGAGGCCACCTGCTCATCCATCAGGTCTCGAACCTGCATGTCGGGCTCGGCCAAGATAACCTGCTCAAGGCGAATCTCATCGAGCAGCTTCCAACGATTGTCCACGACATAGAGAACGTTAAAGGTTTCCCGGGTGGCTCCTGTCTTGCGGATGTGCTCCAGGACCTGCTGGACGGCCCAGTCGGGGCGAACGGCGACATAGTTTGGGGTCATCAGCCGACCGATGCTGTCCTCTGGGTAGGCCAGCAGACTGCGTGCGATTCTCAGCTGCTCCCCGCGGAGTGAGTTCAGCAGCCGCTGGGCCAACTCACCGGGAAGCTCTTCGAGCAGCTCGGTGCGCTCGTCCGGGGGCATCTCGTTGAGGATCGTGGCGACCTTTTCCGTCGAGAGCGTCGAAAGAAGCTCCTCCTGGCGTTCGATGGGTAGATCGCCGAAAACCTCCCCCGCTCGCTCCTGCGGCAGCAGGCGAAAGCATACCGCCAGGTCCTCGCCCTCCAGCTCTGCGACGAGCGAGACCAGGTCGTGGATCTCCATATCCTTGAGGGCGGACTTCAGCGAGCCGAAACCCTTTGCTTCGATCAAGGCATGGATGTCGGGCTGAACCGCGCCGATCGCCATCACGCTCGCTCCCTTTTGCCGACGCTCCCGGGACTGGGCTTCTCGGTTGGCTATTGTCCGTCCCGGGCCTAGGGCAGTCAATCGTGGGCTTGAAGATGTCTCGCGGCTCGCAGCCCGGCCGGTGAACGCGCCGCTGAGCTTGGCCGGCGCGGCCGGAATGCCAAAGCCGGGAATTTCATCGCACGCCAATCGTCGTCTGGGATATAATTCGGGTTGGCTGGGTGCGTGGAAGGCCGCTCTCGGCGCTGCGATGCGCCGGGGGAGGAAAGTCCGGGCACCACTGAACTGCGGTGGTGGGTAATACCCACCGTTCCGGGCCGGGAAGCCGGCTTGGGATAGGGAAAGTGCCACAGAAAACATACCGCCTGTCCGGGCCTGTAAGGCCTCGGGCGGGTAAGGGTGAAAAGGTGCGGTAAGAGCGCACCGCGGCTGCCGTGAGGCAGCCGGCAGGGCAAACCCCACCGGGTGCAAGGTCAAGCAGCGGCCGATAGCGTGGTTCAGGCTGATGGCCGCGGGTAGGCCGCTTTTCCGCTCAAGCGGGAAGAGCCCGTCCGTAAGGGCGGGTCAAGATAAATGGCCTTCGCCGCCGACGCGGTGGCCCGCCGTGACGGTGGAACAGAACTCGGCTTACAGCGCACCCGGCTGGGCATTTGTTCGGCTGACGGGTTGACTTGCCCCCGAGGCCGGTTAAACTATCTAGCCCGCTCGGCTACCCGCCGCGGCGGGTTAGCGGACAATTATACCTGCCATTCGGCAGGGCGACCGACGGGGCGTAGCTCAGCTTGGGTAGAGCGCAGCGTTCGGGACGCTGAGGTCGCTGGTTCGAATCCAGTCGCCCCGACTTGACTGGACAGAAAGCCTTCCGCCGAGAAACGGAAGGCTTTCTTCTTGCGCAGATGAGAGTTATAGTCGACCTCGCTGAAGGTCCGGTTCAAACTTGTCCGGGAGGCGGCTGGACTGCCAAACGCAGCAGATAATATCGCCGCATTGGAGGAAGTAAGCCAAGCCCTATGGGCGGAAGCCGGTGCTCTTCTGGACGCAAGCGGCCTGCTTGAGATTCTGTCGCGGTACGGGCGGCCGCATGTGCAGGGCAGCTACGCGCTTCGGCTGATGACATGGCGCGACTTGGACATCTACCTAGAAGCTGAGGAGTTGCCGGCTGAATCCTTCTTTGCCATGGGCGGCCAGATTGCCCAAGCGCTCAGGCCAATCCGGATGTCATTCCGGAACAACCACATCGAGGGCGACGCCGGCCTTCCCGACGGCCTGTATTGGGGAATCCGGGTAGGTTCCACTGGCCAAGACGGATGGAAGATTGACATTTGGGCTCTGAACGAAGAGGTGTGCCAGCAGAAACTGGCCTTTCATGAAGATCTGGCAAGCCGGATGACGCGGGAGTCACGTGAACCGATTCTCCGCATCAAGTCCCGATTCTGTCACCATCCGGAATACCGGCGGTCGTTTTCAAGCATGACAATCTATGAGGCGGTGCTGAACCACGGTGTATCAGACGTTGAGGAGTTCCGGAAGTACGTGCGTGAACAGCGATTGGGCATTGATCTGTGATCGCAGTTCCAGGCAGTCTTGAACAAAGTACGGCTCTCCGTCAAGTTTGCAGATGAGATAGTCTTGAAAAGGCGGCTCAACCTCTGCTTGTTCAATGGGTTATCAAGACTCATTGACCGGCAGGAGGCTGAGCCATGTATGTGCATGGAAT
>SDBT01008730.1_pt1 | contig 16514 bp, 11 predicted proteins | sample 2277101 | NCBI WGS metagenome assembly SDBT01 (sample SAMN10404973, study PRJNA504765) | marine sediment metagenome | isolation source: marine sediment core GS10_PC15, 103 cmbsf | place: Arctic Ocean: Southern Knipovich Ridge | collected 2010 | reverse complement strand
GGGGCACTCTTTCAATGTTGGTTCTCCAGCACAATTGGGCCAAATTTTATTTGAGGAAATGAAATTACCAGGAGGGAAAAAAGGCAAGACTGGTGCTTATTCTACCGGTGCTGAGGTGTTGGATAATCTTGCCGCACAAGGCCATGAGTTGCCAAGTAAGGTCCTCGACTGGCGACAACTTGCCAAGCTCAAATCCACCTATACCGATAGTTTAGTTAAACAAGTCAATCCTGATACAGGTCGTGTCCACACATCCTATGCCATGACAGTTACTTCAACGGGGCGATTAGCATCATCACAACCCAATTTGCAAAACATCCCCATTCGCAGCGAAGAAGGCCTGAAAATTCGCCAAGCATTTGTGGCAGATCCGGGATGGCAATTAATGGCGTTTGACTATTCCCAGATTGAACTTAGAATTTTTGCGCATATGGCTGACATCAGTGGTCTAAAAAAAGCTTTTCATCATGGAGAGGACATTCACGCACAAGCTGCTTCAGAACTGTTTCATGTGCCGATAGACCAAGTCGACACCAACATGCGTAGTCGTGCTAAGATTTTGAATTTTGGCATCATCTATGGGATCAGTGCGGTGGGGCTGGCCCGACAACTACGTATTCCAAAAACAGAAGCTGCTGAACATATCGACCACTATTTGGAGCGTTATCCCGGCATTCGCATTTATATGGAGCAAACCAAAACCTTGGCTCGCAAGCAAGGCTATGTTTCAACTCTATTTGGTCGACGGTGTTATATACCGGGAATCCTGGAGAAAAATCCGGCAAAACGTGGCTTTGCTGAGCGCCAAGCGATCAATGCTCCCTTACAGGGAACAGCTTCTGACATTATCAAACACGCCATGGTAAAAATTCCTGATGTATTGCGTGAAAAAGGGCTCAAGGCACGTATGCTTTTACAAGTCCATGATGAATTAATCTTTGAAGTGCCGGAGGACCAAATTGAGGATACAAAAATGTGTGTGAAAAAAATAATGGAAACAGCTGCTTACTTAGACGTACCCTTAGTGGTTGATGTTGGTATTGGCTTCAACTGGTCACAAGCAAAAGGGTAATTTGCCTCTTTAGAAAGAGGTACCTTGGCATTGACAACAAGAAATTACCTTGCATTTCTAGCACAATAACGGCTTAATTAGTTATTATGAGAGAAGCAACAAGCCTATTGTTATTAGAGATTTACAAAGTTTAAGATATCGTGCACTCATACCGTTCCTCAAAATCGAAACTTCTATCCTCGGCAGCACAAGATTTTCTGCACAGACGTGTGTGCGAAATTATTGCGATAATACTGGGTTGTGTGGGGATCTACTTGTTACTAGTTTTTATTTCCTACGACTCATCAGACCCTTCATGGAATACCGCCATAGATGGACCTGTCCAAAATTTAGGCGGAGCATTAGGGGCGATTATCGCGGACCTTGGTTGGCAAAGTTTTGGGTTTGCGAGCCTTACTTTGCCTATGATTATGTTCAGTTGGGCAAAACTTAAATTTCAATATCAAACCCTTAGAAAAGTATGGTTTAAACTTTGCACACTTCCTTTAATGTTGCTGGCTTTTTCCGTGGCTCTTGCATCAGTAACACCATTGTGGAGCGGTGCGATAGGTTGGTTACTGAAACAAAAATTTCAACATGTCCTCAGTCTTGCAGGCACTAATATTTCTTTTCTTCCCATTGGCGGATGCTTCTTGCTCCTAGCCATTATATTTTTCTATTCTGCCGCTGGGATACAATGGCAGGAATGGCGAAAAATCTTGAACATTTCAACCATAGGGTTGATGAAAATATGTGAGACACTGCTTTGGGCTTTCAAAACCGTTAGAAGCTTTACGTTTTCTCCTCCACTATCGGCTCCTGCTCCCAAAGAAGCTCTAAAAACCGAGCAGTCTCCTCCAGCGCATTCTGTCCCACTTAACGCTGTGGCTCCTGCCCCTGCAGTTTCTAACGGTATAACTGACGAGGAGGAGCTTATTCCGCTTGATCTTTCTTGTTCTCAGAATTATCAACTCCCCCCATTAAATTTGCTCGCAACGCCCAAGGAAGAGAAAGGCCTTAAATTTAACCAACGAGCCATGGAAGAAAAAGCGATCCTTTTAAAAAGTGTCTTGGAAGATTTTGGTATTCGGGGTGAAATATCAAAAATTCGTCCTGGACCAGTTGTTACACTCTTTGAACTGGTTCCGGCAGCAGGGACAAAATCATCACGTGTGATTGGCCTCTCTGATGATATTGCTCGATCAATGAGTGCAATTTCAGCCCGCGTAGCTGTTATTCCAGGGTGTAATGCCATTGGAATTGAACTACCTAATGAAAAACGACAAACTGTTTACCTCAAGGAACTTTTGGGCCACGAGGTGTATGAAAAATCCCAGGCTAATCTGGCTCTTGCTTTGGGTAACGACATTGGGGGGAGCCCTGTTATTGTTGATCTTGCACGAATGCCACATTTGTTGGTGGCAGGAACAACGGGTTCGGGTAAATCTGTATCTATTAACACAATGATTTTATCACTGATTTATCGTATGTCTCCTGAGCAATGTAAGTTAATTATGATTGATCCCAAAATGCTGGAGCTATCGGTTTACGATGGTATTCCCCATTTACTGACTCCCGTTGTTACTGAACCACAAAAGGCTGTACTTGCTTTGAAATGGGCGGTTCGGGAGATGGAAGATCGTTATCGTGCCATGTCCAAATTAAGTGTACGAAATATCATTGGCTACAATTCCAGAGTTCGTGAAACATTAGACAAAGGCGAACGGTTAACCCGCCAGGTTCAAACAGGCTTTGATCCGGAGACCCAAAAGCCTGTGTTTGAAACCCAGGATCTTGATTTACAGCCATTACCATATATTGTTGTTGTTGTTGATGAAATGGCCGACTTAATGCTTGTTGCCGGTAAAGATATTGAATCTGCGGTGCAAAGATTGGCACAAATGGCCCGCGCTGCGGGCATCCACCTGATCATGGCAACACAACGCCCCTCGGTAGATGTCATCACTGGTACAATTAAAGCAAATTTCCCGACCCGCATTAGCTTCGCCGTGTCTTCGAAAATTGACAGCCGCACCATTTTAGGAGATCAAGGTGCTGAGCAATTATTAGGCCAAGGTGATATGCTCTATATGGCTTCAGTGGGGCGTGTTGCTCGTGTGCACGGTCCTTTTGTGAGTGATCTGGAGGTTGAAAATATTGTTAACTTCCTCAAGTCACAAAGTAGCCCAGACTATATCAGCCATATTACCGAAGAGGTTGAGGGGGGATTTGATGACTTATTGGGCAAGGAAACTAATTCAGGTGATGAGCTTTATGACCAAGCCTTGTCCCTGATTTTACGGGAAGGTAAAGCTTCTACAAGCTTTGTCCAACGTCACTTACAAATTGGGTATAATCGTGCGGCAAGAATCATTGAGCGCATGGAATCCGAAGGAGTTGTAAGTCGTGCCAATCACGTTGGCAAACGAGAGATTTTACTGCAATCTTCAACTGAAGAAAGAGGATAGTTATGACAATAAAAAATATTGCCGCTGGTTTTTTAATATTGATTGTGAGTTGTTTAGGCAAGGATGGCAAATGCACCACTACCTACTCTACGGAAATGCAAATTCAAAAAGTTGAGCAATATTTTAATACACTCAAAACCCTTGAAGCGGATTTCGTCCAATTCAACCAAGATGGATCTGTTGCCCAGGGCCGTTTTTACCTGTTGCGTCCCAACAAATTCCGTTTGAGTTATACCAATCCATCAACACTCTTGGTTTTGTCAGATGGTAACTCGATTATCAATTACGATTCAGATATTGGAGATCCAAGTTATATTGATCTTGACTCAACCCCTGTGGAATTTATCTTAAGAAAAAATGTCAAACTGAGCCATGATGTCACCGTGAGTAGTTTGTTGCCTGGCAAAAATTCTTTAAAGATTACCCTGGTAAAAACAAAAGATCCCCAATTAGGAAGTCTAACTTTAATTTTTTCTGAAGCGCCATTTATATTAAAGGCATGGGTTGTTATTGATGCCCAGGGAACAGAAACTCAGGTTGTGCTATCCAATATTAAGGAAAATATAGACTTGGACCCCAATCTTTTTCGTTTCCGTAAACACCGTTCTTAAATTCAAATCACCCCCCTGTGATTAACAGAGGGGAAGATTTTTTTTGCAGCTTGTTGAGATTATTGAAATAATCTCCAGCTAAGTTTTACCCTTAACTCAGCAACTTGTGGTTGGCTTTTTGTACGGACAGTTGTCGGAACTGTCATTTTGTTCCCCATACCATCATCGACGTTAAAAGAAAAGCCATGGTTGCCTTTATTGCTTTGATAAAATGTGTAAGCTCCTTCTCCTGTAACGAAAAGTTTCTTGTTTATGGGCCATGAGAAACCGATAGCAGGTCGAACACCACTTGCAAATTTTTTTTCTTTAAATGTTTGCGAAACAGAAGGGTTTGGGTCTGTAAGCATCTGTGTTGCAGTTACACTAGTTTTAGTTTTCCACTGGCTACCAACCCAACCAACACTCAGATACAGCAGTCCTTTGTCAACCAAAAGACCAGCCTTTGCTGCGACACCTACCGACCAATCCATTTGATCCTTGGAAGACATATCGACCAGATTGCCTTCGCTCTCTTTGATTGTATCATCTACCGTGGAAGCATCAACCCAAGCTTCTATACCAATTAGATATTTATTATCTAATTGTTTGTTCCAACCAACATGACCACCTCCTATAACGCCAACAGGTGAAAGATTCGAACTAGAATTGGAAAGAGCCATTCCATTTTGATTGGCACGAGTGCTTTGTGAAAAGTCATTATGACCAATCCCTAAGGCCAGCCCTACACCAGCATAGGGTCCGCTAAAATCTTGCTTAGCAAATGCAATAGTACTGAGCGCAAGCGTGAGAATTGGTGCCGCGAAAAAAGTCTTCATTGTAACCTCCCTGATATAGTTGATTAAATTTATTATTATTATTGTTGTTCTAAAATAATACGATTAATTATTTAATCCTCGATTAAATATAGTTTTATTTTTAAGCAAAAACAAAATTCATTATTGGATAAATTTTAATAAAATAAAAATAAAATTTAGAGATGGGTTTTTAGGATGCGATTTCCTCCATATTTTGTGTGAACTAAGATAAATGTACGATTTTTAGAGTTGAAAGAACGCTTTTTCTTGCAGAAACCTACTGCTATTGGTTATATTGAAAGTGTGAGCGGACAATGTTGTTTTGCTCGCAGGTAAGATAGTGAAACCTTAAGGGGTTTTTGTTGTGCTCGATTGTGAGGCAGCGGGAACTTGCTAAAGAGAAGAGGATGAACAATGAGTAAAGTAATAGGTATCGATCTCGGTACAACAAATTCGTGTGTTGCTGTGATGGAAGGAAAGGATACACGGGTTATTGAAAATGCAGAAGGTGTACGTACCACTCCATCTATGGTAGCGTTTACCGACAATAAAGAGCGCTTGGTGGGTCAGTCTGCCAAACGTCAGGCGGTGACCAACCCTACAAACACTTTGTTTGCAATTAAACGCCTAATCGGGCGTCGTTTTGATGATCCTTTAACCAAGAAGGATCAAGGACTAGTCCCTTACAAAATAGTATCAGGCAATGGCGGTGATGCTTGGATTGAGGCCCAAGGAGAAAAATACAGCCCCAGTCAGTTGAGTGCTTTTATCCTACAAAAGATGAAAGAGACAGCTGAGAGTTATTTAGGTGAAAAAGTTCAGCAGGCGGTAATTACTGTACCGGCGTACTTTAATGATTCGCAACGTCAGGCCACTAAAGATGCCGGTAAAATTGCTGGGTTAGAGGTATTGCGTATTATCAACGAGCCCACGGCTGCAGCTCTCGCTTATGGACTGGACAAGAATGAAAGTGGAATCATTGCTGTTTATGACTTAGGTGGTGGTACTTTTGATGTTTCCATTCTAGAAATTGGTGATGGGGTATTCGAAGTAAAATCAACCAACGGTGATACCTTCTTAGGTGGTGAAGACTTCGACAAACGGATCATTGATCATCTGGCTGATGCATTTAAGTCAGAGCAAGGTATTGATCTACGCACTGATCCATTAGCTCTGCAACGACTTAAAGAAGCAGCAGAGAAAGCAAAAATAGAACTTTCAAGTTCGCTGGAAACAGAAATAAATCTGCCATTTATCACGGCAGACGCGGCTGGTCCAAAACACTTAACGGTTAAATTATCGCGAGCCAAACTAGAATCTTTGGTGGGTGACTTGATCAAACGTACCGTAGAGCCATGCAAGAAAGCTTTGAAGGACGCAGGCATTTCAGCCAGTGAAATCAAGGAAGTTATCTTGGTTGGGGGTATGACCCGGATGCCCAAAGTGTTCGAAACGGTCAAAACTTTCTTTGGGCGCGAACCGCATCGTGGAGTAAATCCTGACGAAGTGGTTGCTATCGGTGCAGCTGTACAAGGTGGTGTGCTAAAAGGAGATGTCAAAGACGTTCTACTATTAGATGTGACACCTTTGTCATTGGGGATTGAGACTCTTGGTGGTGTGTTTACGCGATTAATTGAGCGCAACACCACGATTCCTACTAAAAAAAGTCAGACGTTTTCCACGGCTCAAGATAGCCAGACCGGTGTCACGATCAGTGTGTCACAAGGTGAAAGAGAAATCTTTATTCAGAACAAATCGCTTGGCCAATTCAATCTAGAAGGTATTGCCCCTGCGCCGCGTGGTATGCCACAAATTGAAGTCACTTTTGATATTGATGCCAACGGTATCGTTCATGTGTCAGCAAAAGATAAGGCAACCGGTAAAGAGCAACAAATTCGTATTGAGTCTTCCGGTGGTTTGAGTGATGCTGATATCGAACAGATGATCAAAGATGCCGAGCTACATGCTGAGGAAGATAAAAAGAACAAAGAGTTAATCGAAGCACGTAACCGTGCCGAAAGTATGGTGCACAGTACAGAAACAAGCTTAAAGGAGTTTGGCGATAAGGTCTCCGAAGAAGAACGCACAGCTATTGAAAGTGCGGTCAAGGATCTGAAAGAAGCCATCACCCAAGCTGATTTGGCTGATATTCAGGCGAAGACAGAAGCTCTAACCCAAGTTTCAATGAAATTGGGTGAAGCTATGTATAAAGCAAGCCAGAAAAAAAGCCAGGATGAGGCTGATACACAATCTTCTGCTGAAGCAGGAGAGGGCGAAGATATTGTTGATGCTGAATTTGAGGAAGTCAAAGATTCTGGTGACAGCAAAGATGATAATAATAGTGAGCAGAAAAAAGCTTAACTATCTTGGGCACTGTTGATTTATATCAGCAAATTTATCCTTCCCCAAGGTGCAATGGTTGACTCTATTGGCCTTGGGGGAAATATTATATAAGGGTTTTGTTAAAAATGGCGAAACGCGATTTTTATGAAGTTTTAGGCGTCCCGCGTAATACTTCTGCTGATGAGTTGAAGAAAGCTTATCGCAATCTTGCAAAGCAGTATCATCCTGATAAAAATCCGGATGATAAAGAAGCAGAAAAGAAATTCAAAGAAGTAAGCGAAGCTTATGATATTTTGCGCGATACAGAAAGGCGTAATCTTTATGATCAGCACGGCCATGCAGCTTTTGAAGCTGGTATGGGATCCGGGTCTGGAGGAGCTGGTTATGGTCATCACCATACGGCAACGGGAGGATTTGCTGACCTTTTCGAAGAAGTGTTCGGAGAATTTATGGGAAGCCGACGTGGTCGAGCTGGTGGGGCGCGGCGCGGCGGAGATCTCCAATACAATATGCCCATTCCTCTTGAAATGGCATTTTCAGGAGGTGAAAAAACCATCAATGTTAATATTCCTGTAGCTTGTAAGCCTTGTAAAGGATCTGGAGCTGAAGGTGCTAAAGCTCCCGTAGATTGTTCGACTTGCCACGGTCGTGGACAAGTCAGAACTCAGCAAGGTTTTTTTACGATTGAGCGTGCTTGTCCGTCATGTGGTGGTATGGGACAGATCATTAAGGAAAAATGCCGTCAATGTCGAGGCATGGGGCGTGTCCAGCGTGACAAAACACTGAAGGTATCAATTCCACCAGGTGTGGAGGACGGAACCCGTATCCGCTTAAGTGGTGAAGGTGAAGCTGGAATGCAGGGGGCACCTGCGGGTGATTTGTACGTTTTTATCGAAATACCACCTCATGCTTTATTTCAAAGGCAAGGTGCGGATATGCATTGTAAAGTGCCGATAGTAATGACAACTGCCGCCCTTGGCGGTTCGATTGATGTGCCAACCATCGATGGTAAAAAAACAAGAGTGAAAATACCAGAAGGAACTCAGTCGGGAAATACTTTCAGATTGCGTAATCAAGGTATGACCATTTTGCGGCGTTCAAGTCGTGGTGATATGTATGTGCATGTTCATGTAGAAACACCAGTAAAGCTTAGCAAAAAACAAAAAAAGCTTTTGCAGGAATTTTCTGAAGAAGACAACGATGTCCGCACGAGCCCACAACATGAAGGTTTCTTTGCCAAAGTCAAAGATTTTTTGGACTCTTTGCAAGAGTAAATTTAAAGGGAGATACATAATGTCTTTGCAGGCTCAACTACCATCAAGGCACGACAAGCTTTTTGCGCCTCAGTATATTCAGGGCCTACACAAAATTGTTTCTGCCTATGATGGCTTCATCATAGATCTTTGGGGTGTCATCCATGATGGTGAAGTTGTTTTTCCTCATGTGATCGAGTGTTTGCAACAAATCAAACAGACACAGAAATCGGTGGTTTTTCTATCTAACTCTCCTCGCCGAGCCTATGCCGCAAAAGACAAGTTGCACAGTTTTGGCATTGGCATGGAATTATATTTGGACCTATGGACGTCGGGAGAGGAAGTATTTCATCAACTTCAGTCCAAGCGAGATCCATGGTACGAAAACCTTGGTACAAAGTGCTACCATCTTGGCGCTAGAATAAAAGGTTGTGATATTTTCGAGGAACTAGACTTAACGGTGGTTGAGGATATTGCGCAAGCAGATTTCATCATAAACACAGGTCCTCTGCCTCAAGACAAAAGTGTAGAATCCTACCGCCCGTTGTTAGAGATTGCTCAAAATAAATATCTGCCAATGATCTGTGCCAACCCCGATCGATTCGTGATTCATGGCGGCATCAAATTACTATGTGCTGGGTCACTTTCTGAATTCTACCAGAACCTGGGTGGTGATGTGCGCGAGGTTGGCAAACCATATGGCGCCGTTTACCAGCGCGTACGTTCAATGTTTGGCGATGATGTTAAAAACATCCTAGCTATTGGTGATGCTTTAGTGACAGATATCAGAGGCGCCAATAATGCAGAGATCGACTCCCTTCTGGTGGCGAGTGGTTTACACGGACGTGAGCTTCCAGAGGAGTTAGATAATGTGGGGCAAGATCTGGGGTTCAAGCAAATCTGCCTAGAGAAGGATGCAATGCCGAATTATATTGCCAAAGGATTTTGTTGGTAGATTTTTGTTTGTTTATTTAGGTCTCTTCCCGATGCTGCAACCATGATTCCAGCAAGACAATTCCAACCCCTATGGTCACAGCACAATCAGCCAAATTGAAGGTTGGCCAATGGTAGTTCATGATGTAAAAATCCAAAAAATCTACGACAGCACCATAGTGAATTCGATCAATTAAATTGCCCAACGCTCCACCAATAATCAACCCTAACCCGATTGTTAGGTAATAATTATCAGCCTTGCTTAGCCACCATAACAAACCAACGACGATAACAATGGCAACACCAGACAATATCCACGGCATGTAAGCAGCGTGAGAACTAAACAGGCTAAAACTTACCCCCTTATTCCAGGCTAGGGTTAAGTCAAACAATGAAGGGATCACTTCGATGCGCGAGAACGGCTGTTCCAGTAATCCCAGCATTATTGCTTTTGAGGCCTGATCAAGAATCACCACGCCAGCCGCAATTATAAGTCCCCAAGTAAGATATCTCATCAACAATTTACCCAACGGTTGCTTTTTGACTGGAACTGTTTTCAATAACCAACACCCTCACATCTTTCTGTTTACTAGACTATCCAGTATGCTGCAAAATTCTATTTTGCACAATGTGCAATAAAGTCCAAAATACGAAATCAAGCTTTGTTCCGGGGTAAAAAAGCTATCACAAATATTTTTCAACTGGGTCTGGCAATGGCTTGTTATTATTTGCAAAGTTGTTGAGCTAATACTTAACAAAGAATGACGTTAGCATATCCCCTTTTACCGTAGTCTATGATTTTCTTATCTCGTGTTACCAAAGGTGTACTCAATACACGGGATGTAGCCACAATCATCCGATCTGCAGGATCACCATGAAATTCCCCCGGAAGTTTGCAACTTTCAATGGCAATTGAGACACTAAGATTGACAACTTTCAAAGCCGGCAAAGAGAGTGCTTTTTCTACCCACTGATGCAATGGCAGTGTCAGAGAAATTCTGCTCTTGCTTTGTAGCATCGCAATTTCCCAAATCGAAATTACTGGTATGAAAATAATATTTTCTTTTGAAGCCTCTTGGATCAACGCTCTTGTCTCACGGCTAAGAGTTGCATTCCCTTCCATCAGCCAAAGAAAGACATGAGTGTCAACAATAAGATCAGACATCAGTCTTGCTCAACATCCCAAGGCTCATTGATATCAAAACTAACAATATCTCCTTTGACGGAGACAGTTCCTTTTAGAAAGCCAAACGGATCTTCCTGGGATTCAACGGGAACGATTTTTGCAATTGGTTTTCCCCTCTTTGTAATGAGATATTCCTCATGAGTTTGTGCCACAATGTCCATAAGCTTTAAACATTGTGCTTTAAAGTCACCCGCAGAAATTGTGTGCATATCAATCACCATAGATACTAACCATGGTCATATAGTATCAAAAATGACCCCTTATTACAAGGGGTTTGGAGAGCAAAGCCGTTATAAGAACACTTAATTTGTTTATTTATAGTTAAAGCACCTATGTTTATCCAACGGTTGCTTTTTGACTGGAACTGTTTTCAACAACCAATACACAGCGGTGACACAAATCATCGTATACCGAGTGTTTGCCTACTTCTTCCAAAACCATCCAGCATCGCTGACATTTATGGCCCTGGGCATTTTCAACCAATACGCCGATATCTTTCTGTTCACTAGATTGATGGGCGTGCTCTGGAATGGTGTCTTGGACAATTTCCACCCCAGAGGTAATCGACATTTCGGCCCAATTGGTGGTTTGGTCCAAGACCAAATTTGGATCGTAGATCTTAAGGTTAGCCTGTAAGCTTGAACCAATTTTTCCTTGAGATCGTGCCAGTTCCAAAGCTTCGGTCATGGATTTGCGGGTGGTGCGAATTTTCTCAATTTTTAGCCCTAACTGTTGATCGTTCCAGGATTCAGGAATCTGTGGAAAGCTTTGCAGGTGCACACTATCATCGCGGCTGCTATACCGTGCCCACCAAGCTTCTTCTGAGGTAAAGCACAATACCGGTGCTAACCATGTGGTTAAGCATTTAAAGACTTGATCAAGAACGGTGCGCATTGCTCTGCGCGCTGGACTATCAAGAGCATCGCAATAGAGTACATCCTTGCGAATATCAAAATAAAAGGCCGACAAATCAACAGAGCAAAAATGATGCAGGGCGGAAAAGAAGGCTTGGAATTCAAAATCCTGGATGCTTTGACGCATCATCTGATCCATTTCACTGAGACGATGTAAGATCCAGCGTTCGAGTTCTGGCATTGCGCTATGCTCAACGCATTCACTGTCGTTAAAGCCTGACAGGCCACCAATCAGATAACGCAATGTGTTACGCAAACGCCGATAGGTGTCTTGCTGATACTTCAGAATTTCAGGTCCAATACGCAAGTCTTGGGAGTAATCTGAAGCTACAACCCACAGACGTAATATCTCAATCCCCATTTCATCAGCAACCTTAATGGGTGACACCGTATTGCCAAGGGATTTTGACATCTTGCGACCATGCTCATCTAGGACATAGCCGTGGGTAAAGATGGTTTTACAAGGTGGTTTCCCTCGCGTACCACATGATTCTAACAAAGAAGACTGGAACCAACCCCGATGTTGATCTGACCCCTCCAAATAAAGGTCTGCTGGCCATTTGAGTTGCGGATTTTTTTCCAGGACAAAAGTGTGAGTACAGCCGGATTCGAACCACACATCGACAACATCGTAAACAACTTCATAATCATCAGGTTGATACTCAGGTACCAAAAACTGGGTGGGATCTTCAGCAAACCACACATCAGCTCCTTTTTGCCTGACAGCCTCCACAATACGGGCTTGAATTTTGGCATCACGCAACGGTTCTCCCGTTTGCTTATGCACAAAAACCGTAATTGGAACACCCCAAGCACGTTGCCGCGAAATACACCAATCCGGACGATCTTTGACCATAGATTCAATACGACGTTGCCCCTGCGCTGGCACCCACCTCATTTCTGGGATGGCCTGCAAAACTTTATCACGCAAACCAGTTGTTTCCATGGCAATAAACCATTGCGGTGTGGTTCTAAAAACCAAAGGAGCTTTGGATCGCCAAGAATGAGGATAAGAATGCTTGATCTCACTCTCGAACAGTAACGCACCTGCTTCTTGTAAAGTTGCAATTACCTTGGGATTAACTTTAAACACATGTTCGCCGGCAAACACAGGCAGAGAGTCAACAAAAATTCCATCGCCCATCAAAATATGAGGCACCTCTAGATTAAATTCGCGACCGAGCTCAAAATCTTCCTGGCCATGGCCAGGGGCAGTATGCACCAAACCCGTTCCTGTTTCTGTCGTAACGTGATTTCCGGGCAGTAAAGGCACTGTAAAGTTATAGCCCTTATCAAAAAGAGGATGACGACAGTGAGTCTCTTGCAGCTCATCACCAGGGAAAGTTTGCAATGTTTCCATAGTCACTCCCAAAGTTTTACTGACTTCATCCAGCAGAGCTTGGGCAAGGATTAACTTTTCACCCTTTTGCGCACAAGTATTTTCCCCACAATTGGTGATTTCAACCAATACATATGTAATCTCGGGATGATAGGCTACAGCTCGGTTGCCTGGCAGGGTCCAAGGTGTGGTGGTCCAAATCACCACATTGGCACCCTTCAATTCTGGACGTTTTGAAGTCTCAACTGGGAAACGTACATAAATGGAAGGGGATGTCCTATCATGGTATTCTACTTCCGCTTCGGCTAGTGCGGTTTTTTCCACCACTGACCACATCACTGGTTTTTCGCCCTTGTACAGGCTACCATCTAACAGAAATTTACCGAGCTCTTCGACAATCTGGGCTTCAGCCTCATTAGTCATGGTGGTGTAGGGGTTCTCCCAATCACCTAGGACACCAAGTCGCTGAAATTCTTGTGATTGAATATTGACCCAGTGGGTTGCAAAATCACGACACTCTTGGCGGAATTGTAAAAGTGGAACTTCATCCTTATTCTTTTTAGCTTTGCGGTACTTCTCTTCGATCTTCCATTCAATGGGTAGCCCGTGACAATCCCATCCTGGAACATAGGTGATTTGTTTACCAAGCATGTGCTGAGAGCGGTTGACGATATCTTTCAAGATTTTATTCATTGCTGTACCAGCATGAATATGACCGTTGGCATAGGGCGGACCATCATGGAGCACAAAGCTCTCACTACCCTCACGCACCTGACGCATTTTGGTTTCCAAACCAAATTCTTGCCAAAACTTCAGGGTTTCAGGCTCTTTCTGGGATAAATTCGCCCGCATTGAAAAAGAAGATTTGGGCAGAAAAACAGTATCTTTATAATCACGCGACATTTGTAAACTGGCCCCTTAATTAAGATGTAGTAACGCTATACTCTTTCAGTTAACCATAATTCATCACAATGAGCCAGCAAAACGGGCATTGCGTTATTGATTTTCATAAATTAGGACCGTGTATCCGGTAGGGTATATCGGAATAGGAATACACTTCCATAATGGGGTTGATGAGCCTTAGATAAAACTCGATAATCAACCTAGGAAAAATACTTGATTTTAAAACACCATCTGAGGTTTTTTTTGATCTAATTGGCTAGACTATGGTTTTCAAATTTTAAGAATTAAAGGAAAATAATCATGAAAAAGCTACTACTTGTACTAACAGTAAGCTACTTTACAGTTCTTGCAGGAGCTTCAGAAGCTAGTCCGGGAAAGTTTGTTGATTATGCAAAATTTACTAAATCGTGTTATAGACGATATATGAGTACAGTCCCTAATACTACAGACGACCTTGCATCAGAATACAAGAGAGTCAAAGGTTATCACGAACAAACCAAGCATCATCCTCACCGTTATGCTCGGTCTTTGGGATACTTGGATTGGAAAAACCAGCCAGTACCTTTTCGATTATTTGAGGGCGCTCCACAAATTCAACTTCCTCTGATCAAGGAAGATCTGGGTCTTCCATATTCAGCACTTTACGAATCCATTGAGAACTCACATAATCCTATTTCTATCGAATCCGTTGCCAGTATGTTGGAACTTAGCATGGGACTTTCGGCCTGGAAACAATACAACGATTCAAAATGGGCGCTAAGGATGAATCCCTCCAGCGGAAATCTGCACCCAACGGAATGCTACTTGGTATTACCTGATTTTCCCAACAAACAGGCTTGCGTTACCCACTACAACCCCTACTTACACGTTCTGGAAGAGATGGTTCAGCTTAACCGAAACCAGGCAGTGGGGCTTAAAAATTGTGGGGGGTTCGGAATCATTTTGACTAGCGTCCCTTGGCGGGAGGCTTGGAAGTATGGAGAGAGAGCTTTTAGATATTGCCAGCACGATCTGGGACATGCCCTGGGGGCGCTACGTTATGCCTGCAACCTGAACGGCTGGAAGATGACGTTAATCCCCCAGATTTCTGAAGAGACACTGGAGCAATTTTTAGGCTTCGACAAAGTTAAGTGGGTGGAAGGCGAGTTGGAGCATGTTGATTGCCTCTGTTGGGTTGACAGCAAAAACAATGATCCCTATAAAATATCGAAATGGTTTGACTCCCAAGAAGATCTACAATATAAACACCATCCAAATCAGCTTAGTCTAAAGCATGTGAATTGGGAAATTATCGATAGGGTTCAAAGAGCAAGCAAGACAAACGGTAATATTTTTCTTAAAAATTATAACTATCCAAATTATGATGGTAATGGATTCACCTCCTCATTCACGGCTGAAGCCATTATCAGAAAAAGGCGGAGCGCACAAAACTATGACCAGTCAACCAGCCGAACAGACCTTGCCACTTTCACCCATGTCTTGCAAAGAACCCTACCAGGAGACGGTTGTCCTTTTGATGTGTTTCCTTACGAGGCTCAGGTTCATCTCTCTATATTTGTTCATGCGGTTGATGACCTTGAGCCAGGCCTTTATATGCTGGTTCGAAATGACCAGCATTTTGAATCGTTGAAAAATCTTACTCATTCAAGTTTCTACTGGCATCAAGTAAAGAAAGAGCTCCCTTTGTATTTGCTTAAAACTGGCAATTTCAGGGCCGAGGCGCAATCAGTTAGTTGCGACCAAGATATTGCAGGTAATAGTGCCTATGCCCTTGGAATGCTTGCTCACTTTGATCCTATTTTAATGGAAGACCCTTCTATGTATCCTAGACTGTTCTGGGAAACAGGGTTGATAGGTCAGGTGCTCTACTTGGAAGCGGAAGCTAACAATCTGCGAGCTACCGGCATTGGCTGTTTCTTTGATGATGAGATGCACAGAATACTTGGGCTCAAGGGTAGTGAATGGCAAAGTCTTTACCACTTCACTGTGGGAAAGCATGTGGAGGATACCCGTCTAGAGACTAAACCTCCTTATTTACACTTAAAACGATAAAATAAAGCTATGCTAAAAACACTAGATACTATGACCTTTGACAACCGATTCACCCGTGAACTCCCTGCCGATCCTGAAATAGAAAATCATCGACGTCAAGTGACTGGGGCCTGCTTTTCACGTGTGCTCCCAACCAAAGTTTCCCAACCAAGTCTGGTTGCCTATGCTTGGGAAGTTGCAGAAAAGCTGAATCTGTCAAAAGATATTTGTGAATCTCAGGGTTTTACAGAGGTGTTTTCTGGAAATAGTTTGCTTACAGGTATGGACCCATATGCTACCTGCTATGGTGGCCATCAGTTTGGAAACTGGGCCGGTCAGCTTGGCGATGGTCGAGCGATCAACTTAGGAGAAATCGTCAATCAATCCGGTAAACGGTGGGTTTTGCAACTCAAAGGTAGCGGTCCCACACCCTACAGCCGGATGTCTGACGGCCTAGCTGTTTTGCGTTCATCGGTGCGAGAATTTCTTTGCAGTGAAGCCATGCACCATCTAGGTGTCCCTACCACACGAGCATTGAGTCTTATATTGACAGGTGAGAAAGTTGTGCGTGACATGTTTTATGATGGTCATCCAACACTTGAACCCTGTGCGATTGTTTGTCGTGTTGCTCCTTCGTTCACTCGTTTTGGTAGTTTTCAGATATTCACATCACGTGGAGATATTGATG